>OIFK01000014.1_pt1 | contig 256656 bp, 215 predicted proteins | sample 1582071 | NCBI WGS metagenome assembly OIFK01 (sample SAMN07501052, study PRJEB24779) | human gut metagenome | isolation source: stool | host: human infant | place: USA: Pittsburgh, PA | reverse complement strand
CGCAGGCGCGACGGATCGCCCCATTCGGGTTGCTGCAGCGCTTCGCAGCGCCGTACGCGTTGCAATAGATCGTCCATGGTGGGTCCCCCTTCGGCAGGAGATATCGTTTCGATCAAGTGGGAATGCCTTCGCGTTTTATTTCCGGGACCGGAATGCTCAAGGCGCGCAATTGCTGGAAGACGTTCATGAATTCGCGGTTGCGCTTGATCTTGCCGTCTTCAAGTTCGAAGGAATGCAGGAAGTGGTTTTCGTAATAACCTTCGGGATATCCGGGGAAAAGAATCTTGCCGTGACCGTCGCATTCGACCCAGAAATGATTGGGGTCGTCGGTTCCGAATATATTTATGTTGTACCACTCCCAATCGGGAAAGCACTTCAATGACCAGACGGCATGTTCCGCAAGTTTGTCTTTGCCACGAATGACGATGGGCGAGCCGGTATCGGTGGTCCATAAACCGCCACAGCCATCCTCGACGAAAAGTTCATGGCGGCGCAGGCGGTCCTGGCCTTTGGTATTCATGTACTTCTCGACGGTGGCGCGATTCTTTTCGCGAAGTTCGTTGGCATCGGTGAAACCGATTGGATTTGTCGTGTCAGGCATCGTCAATGCTCCTTGGCGGTAGATGTCATTCAAGTGGGAATACCGTCACGTTTTATTTGCGGAACGGCTATTCCCAATGCACGCAATTTCTGCATCGGGTTCATGAACTCGCGATTGCGTTTTATCCGGCCGTTCTCGAGTTCGAAGGAATGGATGTAGTGGTTCTCGCAATAGCCCTGCGGATACCCCGGGACCAGCGCCTTGCCGCGCCCGTCGCACTCGACCCAGAAGTGGTTCGGATCCTCGGTCTCGAAGATCCGCACGTTGCGCCACTCCCAGTCGGGGAAGCAGCGCTCGAGCCACTCGGCGAGCCGCCTGAGGCTCTCATGGCCCCGGAAAACCAGGGGTTCGCCGCTTTCCGTGGTCCAGTTGCCGGCGCAGCCGTCCTCGACGAACAGGCTGTGCCGCTGTAACCGTTCGGCCCCCTTCATGGCCATGTAGCGCTCCACCGTGGCGCGATTCAGGCGCCGCAGACGCTCGATGTCGAGGGGTGTTTCCCTGTACCGCTGACCGTTCATGCGCCGCCTCCGAGAGGGCTCTCCAGGTATGCCGGAGAAACTTTTCCCTCGCGGCATCGGTTATTCGCTGGCGCGCAGGAGTTCGTCGCTCGGTAAGGGAGCGATATTCGCTGGGCGCATTGTTCATACGTAGGATGAAATTTCGCGTTACATATGTTCGCCTGTCGTTTCCAATTTTCGAAAGGCAATAGGAGTTTCATCCCGGGTTTCTTTTGGAAACCTGTCGGTAATGGATTCGCAATGCTTTCGTTAAGGTGCGACAGACGAGGTCGCGAAGACTTTCAGCGTCATTCCGTGAAGTGTTTCAAATAGCCAGCATCCCTGGTCGCTGATGTGAATTGCATAAAACACAGAACGCTCGTACCGGCTCAACTACAAGATCTGGTAGGTGCCAGACAGGGTATGCGGGATTGCTAAGCTGATGCTTCCTGCAATGCCGGAGGTTGTAGCCAAGTTGTAATTTTATTCTTTCGGTACGCAGGAAAAGGCTCTGGAACAGGCAGTTGGAAAGTTCCAGGGTTGTTTCCGCAACGAGATCCAGGGAGCGCTGATCCGGGGGATGAGCGCATTTTTCTCAAAGTTCCGAATGAACCGGGGTGTTCTGCGGTATTTCTCGCCGAACGGGCAAGAAGTGCGAAATAGAGCGCTTGGGTACTTCTCGGGTTACGGAAATGTGTAACGAGAGAGAATAAAAGATGAATAATTCGAATCTTGCTGCTGCGCGTAATTTGATACAAGTTGTTACCGGGGAATGGAAGTCCCGTTGCGTCTACGTCGCTACGCGCCTCGGGCTGGCCGATCTGATCGAGAGCGGGATCGACAGCGACGAGACGCTGGCCGCCGCGGTCGGTTCCGATGCCGAGCGCATCCATCGACTGATGCGCCTGCTGGTGGCCTTCGAGATCTTCCAGGGCGATACCCGCGACGGCTACGCTAATACCCCCACCAGCCACCTGCTGAGGGATGTCGAGGGCTCCTTCCGCGACATGGTGCTGTTCTACGGCGAGGAGTTCCACGCCGCCTGGACGCCCGCCTGCGAGGCGCTGCTCAGCGGTACCCCAGGCTTCGAACTGGCGTTCGGCGAAGACTTCTACAGCTACCTGAAGCGCTGCCCGGATGCCGGCCGGCGCTTCCTGCTGGCGATGAAGGCGAGCAACCTGGCCTTCCACGAGATCCCCAGGCTCCTGGATTTCCGCGGGCGTAGCTTCGTCGACGTCGGTGGCGGTTCCGGCGAATTGACCAAGGCCATCCTGCAGGCCGAGCCCAGCGCCCGGGGCGTGATGCTCGATCGCGAGGGTTCCCTCGGCGTGGCCCGCGACAACCTCTCCAGCCTGTTGGCAGGGGAGCGCGTCAGCCTGGTGGGCGGCGACATGCTGCAAGAGGTGCCGTCCAACGGCGATATCTACCTGCTGTCGCGGATCATCGGCGATCTGGACGAAGCCGCCAGCCTGAGGTTGCTCGGCAATTGCCGCGAGGCGATGGCCGGCGACGGCCGGGTGGTGGTGATCGAGCGGACCATCTCGGCCAGCGAGCCGTCGCCGATGTCGGTGCTCTGGGACGTGCACCTGTTCATGGCCTGCGCTGGCCGCCACCGCACCACCGAGGAGGTGGTCGACCTGCTCGGGCGCGGCGGCTTCGCGGTGGAGCGGATCGTCGACCTGCCGATGGAAACCCGCATGATCGTCGCTGCCAGGGCCTGAACCGGAACTCTCAACGGCTGGCCCCGGCGGTTTCGCCGGCGGCCAGTTGGCCGGCGCCCGGCGCCAGGTCGCCGCTGCCCCAGCCGAGCGCCTTGTAGAGGGCGATGACGTTGACGAACGAGGCGGTCTCCGCCTGCGCCAGTTCCTCGCGGATCTGGTACAGCGCGCGCTGGTTCTCCAGCACCGCCAGGTAGCTGCCGGCGCCGGCGCGGTAGCGTTCGTTGGCGATCTCCAGGGCGTTCGCGCCATGGGTCGCGGACTGGAACAGGGCGACCAGCCGACGCTGGTGTTCGGCCAGTTGGTTGAGCGCGTTGCCGACGTCCTCCTGGGCCAGCAGCAGGGAGCGCTGGTAGCGCGCCAGCGCGGCGTCGGACTGCGCCTCGACGGCGCGCAGGCGGGCCCGCACGTTGCCCAGGCGGAACGCCGGCCAACTGACGCTGGGCGCCAGTTCGAAGGCGCGCGAGGCGCTGCCGAGGTCGCCGCTGCGCAGGGCGAAGAAACCGATGAAGCCGCCCAGGTCGAGGCGCGGATAGAGTTCGGCGGTGGCCGCGCCGACGTCTTCGGTGCTCGCTGCCAGTTGCCGCTCGGCGCTAACTACGTCGGGGCGCTGGAGGATCAGGCGGTCGACGTCGCCCAGCGGCAGGTTCTTCGCCAATGGCGCGGCGCCGCCACCGTCGAGGATCGGCGCGCCGCTGCCCGGTGCCTCGCCGCGCAGCACGTCGAGGCGATAGCGGGCGCTCTCCAGCGCGGTCGTCAGTGGCGGAATCGCCGCTTCGCTGCGCAGCAGGTTGGCCTGGGCGTTCTCCACGTCCTCCGGCAGGCCGCTGCCCAGTTGCAGGCTGCTGCGGGTCAGCTCCAGGGTGTCGCGCCAACTGCGCACCTGGGCGCGCGCCACGTCCAGCCGGCGCTGGTAGCCCTGGATCTCGAAGTAGGCGCGGGCGGTGTCGGCGGCGATGCTCAGGCGTACCAGCCGGAGGTCGGCGTCGGCCGCTTCGGCGCGGGCCAGGGCGGCGTCGGAAAGTCGGCCGAGGCGGCCGAACAGGTCGATTTCCCACTGCGCGTCGAAGCCGGCGCGGTAGCTCTCCGCCAGGCGCCGGCGCGGCTCGCCGTCGTAGTCCAGCTGTTGTTCGATGCTGCGGCTGTAGCCGGCCTGGCTGGTGACCTGCGGCAACTGGTCGAGCCAGCGGTCGTCGAACAGCGCGCGGGCGCTGCGCAGGTTGGCGCGGGCCTCGCGGATGTCGTGGTTGCGCGCCAGCGCCTGGTCGACCAGGCGCACCAGTTGCGGATCGTCGAAGAAGCTCCACCAGGGCGCTTCCCGCCGCTCGCCGGAGAACTCGTCGAGGTGCTCGCTGGCGACGCGTGGCGGCGGCGACTGCGGACGCTGGTAGTCGGGGCCGACGCTGCAGGCGGCCAGGCCGGTGCCGACCGCCAGGGCCAGCGCCAGGCGCGAAAGGTTCGGGTAGGAGCGCTTCATGCCTTGTTCACCAGCAGATCGGCCTCGGCCAGTTGCCGGCTGCGCGGGCTCTTGTCGACTTCCGCGTGGTTGCGCGCCAGCAGGGTATAGACGGTGGGCAGCACGAACAGGGTGAAGAGGGTGCCGACCAGCATCCCGGAGACGATCACCACGCCCAGGCCGAAGCGGCTGGCGGCGCCGGCGCCGCTGGCGAAGAGCAGCGGCACCAGGCCGAAGACCATTGCCGCGGTGGTCATCAGCACCGGCCGCAGGCGGATCTGTGCGGCGCGCAGGATCGCCGCGCGGCGGTCGAGGCGCTCGTGGAGTTGCAGTTCGTTGGCGAACTCGACCATGAGGATGCCGTGCTTGCTGATCAGGCCGATCAGGGTGACCAGGCCGATCTGCGTATAGATGTTCATCGTCGCGTAGCCCAGCGCCAGCGGCAGCAGCGCGCCGCAGATCGACAGCGGCACGGTGATCAGGATGATCAGCGGGTCGGCCAGGCTCTCGTACTGCGCGGCGAGCACCAGGTAGATCACCACCAGGGCGGCGAGGAAGGCGAACACCAGGGTGTTGCCTTCCTGGGTGTATTGCCGCGAGTCGGATTGCCAGTCGTGGCTGAAGCCGGCCGGCAGGCCGCGCGCCACGTCGTCGAGGAAGGCCACCGCCTGGCCCATGGAGACGCCGGGCGCGGGGATCGCCTGGAGGGTCGCGGCGTTCTGCTGGTCGAACTGGATCAGCTTGTTCGGTTCGACCTGAAGCTCCACCCGGACCACCGTCGACAGCGGCACCAGGTTGCCGTCCTGGGTGCGCACGAACTGTCGTGCCAGCGCTTGCGGAGTGAAACGCTGGTCGCGCAGGCTCTGCGGGATCACGTCGTAGGAGCGGCCTTCCATGCCGAAGCGGTTGACGTAGTTCTCGCCCACCAGCACCGCCAGCGACTCGCCGATGTCCTGCATGCGGATGCCCAGGCTGTTGGCCTTGGCGCGGTCGATGCGGACCTGGACCACCGGGTTGTTGTAGTCGAGGTCGCTGTCGACCACCACGAACAGCCCGCTCTGCCGGGCCTTCTGCTTGATCTCTTCCATGGTCCGGTAGAGCACCGGATAGTCCTGCGGGCTGCGCAGCACCATCTGCACCGGCAGGCCGCCGGTGGAGCCGGGCAGGGCGGCCAACTGGAAGGCGAAGATGCTGCTGCCCTCGACGTCGCCGACCTTGCCTTGCAGCTCGGACTGGATCGCCGAGGCGTCGCGCTCGCGTTTTTCCCAGGCCGCCAGGTTGATCCCGCCGAAGCTCGCCGCCGGGCCGTCGGTGCCGTTGATGATCCAGGTGCTCACGGTTTCCGGGATGCTGGTGTAGACCTGGTCGAGCTTGCGCGCGAACAGTTCGACGTAGTCGAGGTTGGCGTGCTGCGGCGCCTTGATCGCGGTGAGCACCGCGGCTTGGTCCTCGGTCGGCGCCAGTTCGCGCTTGGGCATCGAATACAGCAGCGGCAGGCTGATGCACACCAGCAAGGCCAGGCCGCCGGTCAGCCAGCGGTGGCCCAGGGAGAACTCCAGGACCTGCCCGTAGCGCCGCGTCAGGCCGCCGAAGAACCACTCGGCGGCGCGGCCCATGCGCCCCTCGTTCTGGTGCGCCTGGAGCAGCAGCGAACTCATCACCGGCGACAGGGTCAGCGCCACCACCCCGGACACGATCACCGCGCCCGCCAGGGTCAGGGCGAACTCGCGGAACAGTGCGCCGGTGAGGCCGCCCATCAGGCCGATGGGGGTGTACACGGCGGCCAGGGTGATGGTCATGGCGATCACCGGGCCGGCCACTTCGCGGGCGCCGATCAGCGCCGCCGCCACCGGCGACTTGCCTTCCTCGATGTGGCGGTGGACGTTCTCCACCACCACGATGGCGTCGTCCACCACCAGCCCGATGGCCAGCACCATCGCCAGCAGGGTCAGCAGGTTGACGCTGAAGCCGAAGGCCAGCATCAGCGCGGCGGCGCCGAGCATCGACAGGGGAATGGTCGCCACCGGGATCAGCACGCTGCGCAGCGAGCCGAGGCAGAGGTAGATCACCAGCACCACGATCAGCAGCGCTTCCACCAGGGTCCGCACCACCTCGTCGATGGAGGCCTGGATGAAGCGCGAAGTCTCGTAGGCGAGGTCGACGCGGACATCCGGCGGCAGGGTCTTCTGGATCTCCGGCAGCAGCTTGCGGATGCCGTCGACGATCACCAGCGGGTTGCCGGTGGGCGTCGGGAACAACCCCAGGTGCACCGCCGGGTCGCCGTCCATCAGTGCGCTGGTCTCGGTGGCCGCGGCGCCCAGTTCGACGGTACCGACGTCGCGCAGGCGCACCAGGCCGTTGCCATCGTTGCGGATGACCATCTCGCGGAAGTCGTCGACGTTGGTCAGGTCGGTGTTGACCCGCACGTTGGACAGCACGTACTGCCCCTTCACCATCCCCGGCGCCGCCTGGTAGTTGTTGCGGCGGATCGCCTCGGCCACGTCGGAGGCGGTCAGGCCGCGCCCGGCGAGGCGGTCGGCGTCGAGCCAGAGGCGCATGGCCAGGCGCTGGCCGCCAAAGGTCTGGACCTTGGCCACGCCGTCGATGGAAGAGAACATCGGCTCGACCACCCGCGACAGGTAGTCGGTCAACGCCGGGATCGGCAGGGTCTTGCTGGAAAAGCCGACGTAGGCCACCGCGGTGGTCTCGCCGGAAGAGCGTTCGATCACCGAGTCGTAGGCACGCTCGGGCAGCTTGTAGCGCACCGAGTTGACCTTGGCCATGGTCTCGGTCATCGCCTGGGTCGAATCGCGGTTGAGCAGCATGCGGATGGTCACCACGCTACGCCCCTGCACCGAGGTCGAGGAAAGGTAGTCGATGCCCTCCACCGACGACACCGCCTGGGCGATCGGCTGGGTGACGAAGCCTTGCATGAGATCGGCGGAGGCGCCGGGGTACTCGGTGGTGACGGTGATGGTCGAGCTTTCCAGCAGCGGGTACTGGCGGATCGGCAGCTTGCCCAGGGAGAACAGGCCGAGCAGCAGGATCAGCGTGCTGACCACCAGCGCCAGCACCGGCCGGCGGACGAACAGGTCGGTAAAGGTCATCGCGGGGTTCCTTCAGCGGCCTGCGACCGGCACGGGGGGCGCGGCGCTGCTCAGGGTGTCTTCCTTGACCGGTTCCACGGCCATCCCGTCGCTCAGGTTGATCTGCCCGGAAGTCACTACCCGGTCGCCCTCGGCGAGGCCCTGGAGGATTTCCACGCGACCGTCCCAGCGCTCGCCGATCCGCACCGAGACGCGCTTGGCGCTGAGCGGCCGGTCGCCGTCCTGGTGGGCGACGAACACGGTGTCGCCGTAGGCGGTGTAGGTGACTGCGGTTTCCGGCACGCTCAGCGACGGCGCGTCGGCTTTGCGCGAGACCCGGATGCTGGCGAACATGCCGGCGGCGAGCAGGCCTTCGGGGTTGTCCAGCAAGGCCTGGACCTGCACCGTGCGCGACTTGCCGATCAGCGGGTCGATGGCGCTGATGCGCGCCGGGAAGCTGCGCCCCGGATAGGCGTCGACCAGGACCTCGAGGGGCTGGCCGAGCTTCAGCTCGGGACTGGTGCTTTCGTCCAGGGAGAAATTGCTTTTCAGGGTCCGCGCATCCACCAGGCTGGCCACCGGCTCGGCGACGCCGAGGTACTGGCCGAGGTGCACGCGGCGGATGCCGAGCTGGCCGGAGAAGGGCGCGCTGATCGCCTTCTGGTCGATCAGCGCCTGGGTCTGGCGCACCGCGCCGAGCGCCATGTCGCGGGCGGCGACGGCGTTGTCCAGCTGTTCCTGCGAGGCGACGTTGCGCTCTACCAGCTTGCGCGCACGGGCATGGAGGATCTCGGCATTGCGCAACTGCGCCTTGAGACGGATCAGCTCGGCCTGTTCCACCGCGTCGTTGAGTTGCACCAGCAACTGCCCTTGCTGCACCTGCTGGCCCGATTCGAAGGCGATGCGGGTGATCCGTCCTGCCGCTTCGGCGGCCACCTGGACCTGGCGACCGGCCTCCAGCTCGCCGACGCCATCGAAGACGCGCGGTACCACCCGCCGCTCCACCGAGGCGAGGGCGACCTTTACCGGCGGGTAGCCGGCGAAACCGCCGGCGTCTTTCTTCGCCGAGCCGGTGGCGTAGACGGCGATGCCGATAACCGCCGCGCAGATGAGCGCGGCACTGGCGATCAGGACGGGTTTCTGCATGATCGCCTCAGGCCTTCTGGTAGGTGGCGGCCACGGAGACGTCCTGGCGCAGCCGCTGGCGTTGCGCGCTGGCGATGGCCGTGGCGATCAGGCCGCCGATCACCGCGATGTGTTCGAGGGCGAAGAACATCGCCAGCTTGGCTTCGACGCCGGTCTTGCTCCAGAAGGTGTGGACGATGAGGATGGTCAGCAGCAGGAACACCGCCAGCGCCCCGGCGCCGAGCCATAGCTTGCGGTCCAGCAGGACCAGCGCGGAGCCGGCCAGCAGGGTCACGGCGGTGGCGATGTTGAACAGCCAGGCCGGCTCCAGGCCGGCGGCGCGCATTTCCTCCAGGCTGGCCTGATAGTCGAACAGCTTCGCCAGTCCCGAGGCGACGAACATCAGGGCCAGGCAGATCCGGGCGGTCAGCCAGAGCCAGTTGCTTTCGAGCGAGTTATCGATGAAGCGCTGCATGGGTCGTTCCTTGTGCTGGTCGCCATCCGGCGCCGCGAAGCGGCCGTGGGGGCGGTTCGTGGTCCTGGGGAAACGGGGCGGTATGACCGCAGCGGGGACTATAAAACCTCAAGTTAAGTTGAGGTCAAGGGCGTCTGTGATTAGCGCTATAGGCCTTGCTGGGCGTGGGTTGCAGGTGGATTCGTTGGTGTCGCGGGACGGTGGGATGAGGGGCTGACGATTGGTCGCGGGGACTATTGGGGGAGGGCCTGGGTGTAGCTTGCGGGCAACCCGTCGCGACGGTTCCCCCTGGAGCGAGACGCCTTCGCGGCATCACTGTCGCTCGACCCGCTGCGCGACGATTCGACCTCCTGCCGGGGCGAGTTAGCTACCCCATCGTCTGGAGGGCAAGCATGGCAAACCTCTACGTGGCGGATCCTGGTTCCGTAGGGCTAATAACCGCTTGCGGTTATCCGCCGGTTCTCCGGGACAGCGGCGGATAACGCCCCTGGCGTTATTCGCCCTGCAGGACTTGCCATATGTGGGCGGAAGCTCCATGCCTGTGGGCCTTGGAGCCAGGGCGGGCTTCGGGTCTGGCTCCGTAGTGCGGATGACCGCTTAGCGCCGATCCGCCGGCCCAGCGGCGTATCGGCGGATGGCCGAGGGCAAGGTCACGGCACCGCCACGAAGCGCAGATCGCTCGGCGACCCCACCTCGACGCTTTGCAGCGTCTTGCCCACCTGGCCGCTCTGCGGATCGCGGGCGAACACCCGCAACTGGTCGCTATTCTGGTTGGCCACGAGGACGAAGCGCCCGCCGGGCGAGAAGGCGAATTCGCGCGGCTCGGTGCCTTCCACCGAGCGCCGTTCGACGAAACGCAACTGGCCGCTGGCCGGGTCGACGGCGAAGGTCACCAGTTGGTTGTCGTCGCCGCGATTGAGCACGCCGAGGAAGCGGCCGTCGGCGGACAGGTGCAGGGCGCCGGCGCCGACTTTGCCCTGGAAGCCGGCAGGCGCCAGGTCGTGGGTCTGCAACTGACGCAGGCGGCCATTGCCCTCATGGGCGAACACCATCACCTGGCCGCTCAGTTCCAGGGTCAGGTAGGCGAAACGCCCGTCGGCGCTGAAGATCAGATGGCGCGGGCCGCTGCCGGGCGGGGTCGGGACGAATGCCGGATCGGCCGCCTGCAGTGGACGTTCGGCCTGTTCCGGGGCGTAGCGGTAGACGAATACCTTGTCGGCGCCGAGGTCGGGGGCGAACAGGTACTGGCCGTCGGGCGAGGACACCACCGAGTGCACATGACCGGAAACCTGGCGCGGATGCACCTTGCTGGCCTGGTGCGACTCCACCTGCACCACCGGCGCCAGCGAGCCGTCCGCGCGCACCGGCAGTACCGCCACCGAACCTTCCGGCTGTACCGAGTAGTTGGCGACGAACAGGTAGCGACCGTCGTGGCTGAGGCTGCTGTAGGTCGGATGATCGCCGAGGGTCTGGACCTGGCTGATCTGTTGCAGGCGGCCGCTGATCGGATCGAAACGGTAGGACGTGGCGCGACCGACGGTATCGCCCTTGCCGCCCCGTCCGTTCTCGTTGACCACGAACAGAGTGCGTTGGTCCGGGGCGAAGGTCAGGTACGAGGGGTTGCTGGTATGGGCCACGCGCAGCGGGCCTTTCACCGAGCCGTCGGCGCCGTCGAAGCGGTAGACCTGGATGCCCTCGCTGGAGCCTTCGGTATAGGTCCCCACCAGCAGGTTGTAGAGGCTGGCGGCCTGGGCCTGGGGCGCCACGCCGGTGAGCGGCGCGAGGGCCAGCAGGCAGAGGGTGGGCAGTCTTCTCATGGGCAACTCCTTGGCTCGCTATTGTTCTGATGGCTCGGGGTTGGACCGGAGCCAGGCCGTTGGGTTCGCCCCTGGCCGCTCAGCCGCCGGCCTGGCCCAGCACGCCGCGCCAGCGTTCGAAGGCGGCGGTCGCGTAGCCTTCGCGCCAGACCAGCCAGGTGTCTACTTCGGCAAGGGGCAGGCTGCGCAGCGGCGGTGTGCCGAGCAGTTGCAGCACCGAGCGCGGCAGCACGCCGACACAGGCGCCGGCGGCGACGCAGGCGAGGATCGCATGGTAGGAGCCGACTTCCTGCACCGTCAGCGGCGTGCCCAGGCTGTCCTCGGCCAGTTGCCGGTAGGTGCAGCCACGGGCGAAGCCGGCCAGGGTGCGCAGGCGCACCTCGGCGACGTCGTGGACCGGCGGGTGTTCGGCCGGCAGGATCATCAGCAGTTCCTCGCGGAACAGCGGCTCGCCGCGCAGGCCGCTGCCATCGAGTTCGCCGGCCCAGCCCGGGCCGGCGGCCACCAGCGCGCAATCCAGGCGCCGCGCCCGCACCCCATCGAACAACGCGCGACTGGTGCCGGTGGAGACTTCCAGGGCGACCCGCGGACAGGCCTTGTGATAGCTCGCCAGCAGCGCCGGCAGGCGGCTGGCCGCGGTGCTTTCCATGCTGCCCAGGCGCAGGCGCCCGCCGGGCTCGGCGGGATGCATCGACTGGCGCGCCTCGTCGGCGAGAGCCAGCAACTGCTCGGCATAGGCGAGGAATTCGCTGCCGCGTTCGGTCAGGCTCATGCGCTTGCCGTCGCGCAGGAACAGTTCGACGCCCAGGTCCTCCTCGAGCTGGCGGATCCGCGTGGTGACGTTCGACTGCGCTCGCTGCAACTGCTGGGCGGCGCGGGTGACGCTGGCTTCGTGGGCGACCGCGCGGAAGATTTCGAGGGAGGAAAGGTCCATCGATTTATCTCTTTATGAGAATGATTTGTTAAAAATATTCTTTTATGAAGATATATTGGTCAAGCGTCGGCCGACGCGGTGTCGTCCGACCGGGAGAGGGAATCGCCATGACTGACCGCTTCACGCGCCTGCTCGGCATCCAGCAGCCGATCATCCAGGCACCCATGCTCGGCGTCTCCACGCCGGCGCTGGCCGCCGCCGTATCGAACGCCGGCGGGCTCGGTTCGATCGCCATCACCGGTAGCGCCGCCGAGAAAGGCCGGGCGCTGATCCGCGAGGTGCGCGGGCTGACCGACAAGCCATTCAACGTCAACCTGTTCTGCCACCGCCCGGGGCAGGCCGACCCGGCCCGCGAGCGCGCCTGGCTGGACTACCTGAAGCCGCTGTTCGCCGAGTTCGGCGCCGAGCCGCCGGCGCGCCTGAACAACATCTACCTGAGCTTCCTCGAAGACCCGACCCTGCTGCCGATGCTGCTGGAAGAGCGGCCGGCGGCGGTCAGCTTCCATTTCGGCGCGCCGCCCCGCGACCAGGTTCGCGCGTTGCAGGCGGCGGGCATCCGCGTACTGGTCAGTGCCACCACGCCGGAGGAAGCGGCTCTGGTGGAGGCCGCCGGCGCCGATGCGGTGGTCGCCCAGGGCATCGAGGCCGGTGGCCATCGCGGGGTGTTCGAGCCGGAGCGCGGCGACGCCGCCATCGGCACCCTGGCGCTGGTCCGCCTGCTGGCGGCGCGCGGTTCGCTACCGGTGGTCGCTGCCGGCGGGATCATGGACGGACGGGGCATCCGCGCCGCCCTGGAGCTGGGCGCGAGCGCCGTGCAGATGGGCACCGCCTTCGTCCTCTGTCCGGAGTCCTCGGCCAACGCCGCCTACCGCGAGGCGCTGAAGGGGCCGCGCGCGGCGCGCACCGCGCTGACCGTGACCATGTCCGGGCGCAGCGCCCGCGGCCTGCCCAACCGGATGTTCTTCGATGCCGCCGCGCCTGGAGTGCCGCCCTTGCCGGACTATCCGTTCGTCTACGACGCGACCAAAGCGTTGCAGACCGCCGCTCTGACTCGCGGCAACCATGATTTCGCCGCCCAGTGGGCCGGCCAGGGCGCGGCGCTGGCGCGGGAGCTGCCGGCCGCCGAACTGCTGCGCACGCTGGTCGAGGAACTGCGCGGCTGAGGGAGGCCGTTCGCTGCGCGCGACGATGACTGTCTCTGTTCAGTTACCCCTGTGTTGTGCTTTTCTGCCTCCAGCACTGGAACGACAGGTGGAACATGGGACAGGACAAGTTGAAGGTCGCCGTTCTCTTCGGCGGCAGCAGTGAGGAACGGGACGTCTCCATCGCCAGCGGCGCGCAGGTGATCCAGGCGTTGCGCAGCGCCGGCCACCAGGTGCTGGCGGTGGATACCGCCAGCGGCCTGCTCGGCGCGGAGGAAGAGCGCCGCCTGCTGGCGAGCAAGGTCAAGGAGGTCCCGCCGGACTCCGACTCGCTGGCGATCATCCGCAGCGGCAAGCAGAGCCTGCTGAGCGCCGGCGAACTGGCTGGGGTCGACGTGTTCTTCCTCGCCCTGCACGGCGGCACCGGCGAGGACGGCACCCTGCAGGCGCTGCTGGATGCCGGCGGTTTCGCCTATACCGGCAGCGGCCACCTGGCCAGCGCCATGGCGATGGACAAGGACGTGGCCAAGCGCCTGTTCCTCGCCGCCGGGGTGGAGACCGCCAGTTGGCTGATGGCGCCGGCCTCGGAAGAGGCGGTGCGCGAGCAACTGGGCTTCCCCCTGGTGGTCAAGCCGAACAGCCAGGGCTCCACCGTGGGGCTGTCCATCGTGCATTCCCAGGCCGAATTGCAGCCGGCTATCGAGCTGGCCGGGCGCTATGGCGACGAGGTGATGCTGGAGCGCTTCGTCGCCGGCCGCGAGGTCACCGTCGGGGTGCTCGACGACCAGGCGCTGCCGGTGGGCGAGATTCTCCTCGGCGGCCAGGAGGTCTTCGACTACGAGCACAAGTACCAGGCCGGCGCGGTGCGCGAGGTGTTTCCCGCCGACCTGCCGCCGGCGATCGCCGCCGAGGCCCAGCGTCTGGCGCTGAAGGTACACCGGGCGCTGAAGCTGAGCGGCTACAGCCGCACCGACTTCCGCCTCGACGAACAGGGCCGGCTCTGGTGCCTGGAGGTCAATACCCTGCCGGGCATGACCGCCACCAGCCTGCTGCCGCAGGCCGCGGCGGCGGCCGGGATCGGTTTCGCCGAACTCTGCGAGCGGATCTGCCGGCTCGGCATCGAGCGCTGCAAGGGCGCGCGCAAGGCGCGTTCCTGATTCCCGCGGCCCGCCGCCGGGGCGGGCCGCGCCTTTCGCTCAGGCCTCGAGGTTCTCGACCCGCTCGAGGGTGTCGTAGAGGCTGTAGCGCTCCTGTTCGTCGCGTCGCACCCGGCCCATGGCGACGCACGGATCATGGGTGAAGACCAGTCGGCCGTTGCGGGCGATGAGGCTGTCCAGCAGGCGTTCCTTTTCCTCGATCAGGCCTTCCGGGAAGCGGTCGTAGCCCATGGTCAGCGGCAGGTGTACCCAGGGTGCGCCGGGGATCAGGTCGCCGCTGAATACCACCGGGCCGTCGGGCATGGCGATCTCCGGGAGCATCTGGCCCGGGGTATGGCCTTCGCTGAAATGGAAACGCCAGCCCTCGCCCAGATGCGCCGAGCGCTCGCCGTCGTCGAGCAGCTCCAGGCGTCCGCTGGCCTGCAGCAGGTCGAGCAGTTCCGGCACGAACGAGGCGCGGTCGCGCGGGTGCGGCTGGCGCGCGCGCTGCCAGTGGCGGCGGCCGCTGACGAAATGCGCGTTGGGGAACAGCAGGCGCGCCGGCTGGCCTTCTTCCCAGGCGGCGAGCAGGCCGCCGGCGTGGTCGAAGTGCAGGTGGGTGAGCAGCACCACGTCGATGTCGGCGTCGTCCAGGCCGACCGCGGCGAGGCTGTCGAGCAGTACGTGGCGCTCTTCCTGGACGCCGTAGCGCTGGCGCAGGGCGGGCGGGAAGAACGCGCCGATGCCGGTCTCCACCAGTACGTTGCGCTCGCCGTCGCGCACCAGCAAGGCACGGCAGCCGAGGTCGATGCGGTTCTCCGCATCGGGCTGCATCCAGCGTGACCAGAGCGCGCGCGGGGCATTGCCGAACATGGCGCCGCCGTCGAGTTTCTGGCTGTTGCCGAGGAGGGTGGTGAGGGTTCGCATGGATATGTCCTTGTTCTTGGTCTAGCGAATTACCGGCGGTTGCGTCGTTTTTCAAGAATGCCTGGCCGGCTTCCCGGGCGTCGGAGGGCGAATAACCGCTTCGCGGTTATCCGCCGTTATCGCGGGCTGTCGGCGGACAGCGCGCTGCATGCTGTCCCGAAAAAAACACGCGGCCCACGGGCCGCGCGACAACGCTCGACGGAAGCTTCAGAACTGTTCCGCCTCCAGGCCGTACAGGCTTTCGCTGCCGGCTTCGACGGCGGCGGCGAGGGAGTGCACGCGGGGCAGGATGCGGGCGAAGTAGAAGCGCGCGGTGGCCAGCTTGCCGTCGTGGAACGCCGGGTCGGCCTCGCGCTGGCGCAGCGCGGCGGCGGCCATGCGCGCCCAGAGGTAGGCGTAGGCGGTATAGCCGAACAGATGCAGGTATTCCACCGAGGCTGCGCCGATCTCGCGCGGGTCGTTGCCGGCGCGGGCGACGATGCCCTGGGTGAGGTTGTCCAGCAGGTCCAGGGCGGTCAGCAGCGGGGTGACGAACTCCGCCAGTTCGGCGTTGGCGCCGGCGGCGAAGGCTCGCACCTCGCGGCTGAAGATGGAGAGGAACAGCCCGCCGTTGGCGACCACCTTGCGGCCCATCAGGTCGAGCGCCTGGATGCCGTTGGTGCCTTCGTAGATCTGCGCGATGCGTACGTCGCGCACCAGTTGCTCCTGGCCCCATTCGCGGATGTAGCCGTGGCCGCCGAACACCTGCTGGCCGAGCACGCAGCTCTCCAGGCCGGTATCGGTGAAGAAGGCCTTGGCCACCGGGGTCAACAGGGCCACCAGGGCTTCGGCCTGGCTGCGTTCTTCCTGGTCCTCGGCGTACTTGGCCAGGTCGAGCTGCTGCCCGACATAGGTGGAAAAGGCGCGGCCGCCCTCGGTCAGCGCCTTCATGGTGAGCAGCATGCGGCGCACGTCGGGGTGCACGATGATCGGGTCGGCGGCCTTGTCCCTGGCCACCGGGCCGGTCGGCGCGCGGCTTTGCAGGCGCTCGCGGGCGTAGGCGACGGCGCTCTGGTAGGACATCTCGGCGCAGCCGATGCCCTGGATGCCGATGGACAGGCGCTCGTAGTTCATCATGGTGAACATCGCCGCCAGGCCCTTGTTGACTTCGCCGACCAGCCAGCCACTGGCGCCGTCGAAGTTCATCACGCAGGTGGCCGAGGCCTTGATCCCCATCTTGTGCTCGATGGAGCCGCAGTGCACCGCGTTGCGTGCGCCGAGCGCGCCGTCGTCGCCGACCAGGAACTTCGGCACCAGGAACAGCGAGATGCCGCGCGAACCGGCCGGCGCGTCGGGCAGCTTGGCCAGCACCAGGTGAATGATGTTCTCGGTGAGGTCCTGTTCGCCGCCGGTGATGAAGATCTTCGTCCCGCTGATCCTGTAGGAACCGTCGGCCTGCGGCTCGGCCTTGGTGCGGATGATGCCCAGGTCGGTGCCGGCATGCGGTTCGGTCAGACACATGGAGCCGGCCCAGGTGCCGGCGTACATGTTCGGCAGGTACCTGTTCTTCAGCTCCTCGCTGCCGTGCGCATCGAGGGCCAGGCAGGCGCCGGCGGAAAGGGTCGAGTAGAGGCTGAAGCTGGCGTTGGCCGCGTACATCATCTCCTCGAACTGCACTGCCAGCATCTTCGGCATGCCCATGCCGCCATGGGCCGGATTGCCGGTGAGGCCGACCCAGCCGCCCTCGGCGTAGGTCGCGTAGGCCTCGCGGAAGCCGGCCGGGGTGCGCACGGCGCCGTCCTGCCACTGCGCGCCTTCTTCGTCGCCACTGCGGTTGAGCGGCGCGAGCAGGCCGCCGGTGACCTTGGCCGCTTCCTCGAGGATGGCGTCGGCGGTGTCGGCGTCGATCCGCTCGGCCAGTCGCGGCAGGCGCTGCCACAGGGCGGGGGCGTCGAACACGTCGTTGAGCAGGAAGCGCATGTCGCGCAGCGGGGCGTTGTATTCAGGCATTGCACACCTCGTCGGTGAACGGCCGGCGGGACGGCCGCAGGTACAGGGTTGCCCGTGCGCATCCTGCCTACGGCCGCCGTGGCACGGCCGCTGCACGGGCAATTCGGCTGGCGGCGCTCAGAGGGCGGCGGCCCACTCGCGCAGCACGTATTTCTGGATCTTGCCGGTGGAGGTCTTCGGCAGTTCCGAGAACACCACGGTACGCGGAATCTTGAACGCGGCCAGGTGTTCGCGACAGAACGCGACGATCTCGCTCTCGGCGAGCCCCTGATGATCGCTCTTCAGGGTAATGAACGCACAGGGCGTTTCCCCCCACTTTTCGTCGGGCCGCGCCACCACCGCCGCCTCCAGCACCGCCGGGTGGCGGTAGAGCACGCCCTCCAGTTCGATGGTGGAGATGTTTTCGCCGCCGGAGATGATGATGTCCTTGAGCCGGTCGCGGATCTCGATGTAGCCGTCCGGATGGCAGACCGCCAGGTCGCCGGTATGGAACCAGCCGCCGGCGAAGGCTTCCTCGGTGGCGCTGGGATTCTTCAGGTAGCCCTTCATCACGGTATTGCCGCGCATGAAGATCTCGCCGATGGACTGGCCGTCGCGCGGCACCGGCTCGAGGGTCTTCGGGTCGGCCACCATCACCCCTTCGAGGGTCGGGTAGCGCACGCCCTGGCGCGACTTGATCGCGGCGCGCCGCTCCAGCGGCAGTTCGTCCCACTCGCCGTGCCAGGCGCAGACCGTGACCGGGCCGTAGACCTCGGTGAGGCCGTAGACATGGGTGACGCGGATGCCCATCTCTTCCACCGCGCCGATCACCTTGGCCGGTGGCGCGGCGCCGGCGACCATGGCATGCACCGGGTGGTCGATGGCGGCCTTGGCCGAGTCGGGCATGTTGATCAGGGCGTTGAGCACGATGGGTGCGCCGCACAGGTGGCTGACCTGGTGCTCGCGGATCAGGGTGAGGACCTTCTGCGGATCGACCCGCCGCAGGCAGACGTGGACGCCGGCCAGCGCGGTCACCGTCCACGGATAGCACCAGCCGTTGCAGTGGAACATCGGCAGGGTCCAGAGGTACACCGGGTGCTGGCCCATGGACCAGGTCATCTGGTTGCCCAGCGCGTTCAGGTAGGCGCCGCGGTGATGGTAGACCACGCCCTTGGGGTTGCCGGTGGTGCCCGAGGTGTAGTTCAGCGAGATCGCCTGCCACTCGTCCCGGGGCCATTCCCAGGCGAACTGCGGGTCGCCCTCGGCGAGCAGCGCCTCGTAGTCCAGTTCGCCAACCGGGCGGCCTTCGCCATACTCGGGGTCGTTGACGTCGACCACCAGCGGCGGGTGGTCGAGCATGCCGATGGCGGCATGGATCACCTCGTGGAATTCGTAGTCGGTGATCAGCACCTTGGCTTCGCCGTGTTGCAGCATGAAGGCGATGGCTTCGGCGTCGAGGCGTACGTTGAGGGTGTTCAGCACCGCGCCGATCATCGGCACGCCATAGTGCGCCTCGAGCATCTCGGGGATGTTCGGCAGCATCACCGCCACCGTGTCGCCCTGGCCGATGCCGCGCCCGGCCAGGGCCGAGGCCAGGCGTCGGCAGCGTTGGTAGGTCTGCGCCCAGTCGCGGCGGATGTTGCCGTGGATCACCGCGGGGTAGTGCGGATAGACGCTGGCGGTGCGCTCGATGAAGCTCAGCGGCGTCAGGGCGATGTGGTTGACGGCGGCGGGCGCGAGACCCTGTTCGAAGATCGACATGAAGAGTACCCCGTGGCTGATTGTTAGCTCTGTTCTGGGTAAGGGTCACGATCTGCCGCGCGCGGAGAGACTGCGTCGAAAACGGCTGGCTTCTCTGGCTCGGCAGATCGTGAACAGCTTCCAAGGACCAGGCGAAGCGCTCCTTGGGTTGGGGCGATTTATAGCAACGATGAAAAATATATGGAAGTTAAACCATAAGCTTATAGTATAAATACCATATAAGTTCCCAGGATCATCTTCCGCCCATGAGTCCGCTTCCCGCTTCGCCTGCCCTCAACAGCCTCCTGCGCCTGCTGCGCGAGGGCGCGCCGCTGGTCGAGCGGGTCGGTGCACTGCGCCGCTTGCTGCTCGAACATCCGGGCACGCGCCAGGCCTGGTACCTGGCCTGGCAGCCGCAGGCGCAGACCTATACCCCGGTGCCGCCGTCGCCGGCGCTGCCGCCGGGCGCCGGCGAGCCGAACCGGGCCAGCGACCTGGCGTTGCGCGAGCGCCTGGCGCGCGACGGCCGGCTGGCGCTGGACGAATTGCGGCGTTCCGCGTCCTGGCTCGGCGCGCGCTTGCGGCGTGCCGGCGTGGAGCATGGCATGGCCTTCGCCCTCGACCTGCAGGCCGGCGACGAAGGCCTGCTGCTGGTGGCCAGCGATACGCCGCAGAGCGCCGCGCTGGACTGGCTCGGCCTGCTCCTCGCACCGTTGCTCGCCGCCGCCCGTGGCGTCACCCGCGCCGCGCCGTTCCTCGCCGCCGACCCGCAGCCGGCACTGCTGCTCGACGGCGAGGCGCAGGCAGTGGAATTCAACCAGGCTTTCCTTGCCTTGCTTGGCGAGCGGCCGCGCGAGGCCTGGCGCGCCTTCCTCCCAGCCAACCATGGGCAACTGGTGCGCGCCAGCCTGGGGCAGGCGCGGGCCCTCGGCGAGGTGGAGGCGGAGTGCGACGGGCGCATCCTGCTCTGGCAGTTCATTCCCGACAGCGCCGAGGCCCGGGTGCTGGCGCGCTGCCGCGACGCCACCGCCAGCCTGCGCGGCGAGCGCGAGGCGGCGCGGGCCAGCCGGCTGTACCGGCTGATCACCGAGAACACCACCGACCTGATTTCCCGGCATACCCTCGACGGCATTTTCCTCGACGCCTCGCCGGCCTCCTGGACCCTGCTCGGCTACTGGCCGGAGGAACTGCGCGGGCGTCCGGCGCAGGCGTTGTTCCACCCCCAGGACCGCGGCCAGGTGGCGCTGCGCGCGCGCGAAGCGCTGGAGCAGGACGGCTACCTGACCATCACCTACCGTATCCGCCACCGCGACGGCCGCTACCGCTGGTTCGAGACCGCCAGCCGGGCGATCCGCGAGACCTACACCGGGGCGGTGGTGGAGGTGGTCAGCGTGTCCCGCGATGTCACCCGGCGGGTCGAGGCGGAGGAGAACCGCCGGCGCCTGGCCGAAGTGGTCGAGGCGAACACCGACCTGGTGCTGTTCGTCGAGCATGGCGGCCGCGTCACCTACCTCAATCCTTCGGCACGTGCCGCCCTCGGCATCGCCGACGGGCAGGAGGCGCCGGCACTGGAACGCCTGCTGGCCGGCGACACTCCTGCGCGGTTGGCCGAAGAGGGTTGGCGACAGGCGCGCGATGGCGGCGTTTGGAGCCGCGAGGGGCGCCTGCAACCGCAGGACGGGCGTCCGTCGCTGCCGGTCTCGCTGGTGTTGCTGGCCCATCGCGGCCGCGGCGAGGAGCGCTATTACTCGCTGGTGGCCCGCGACATGACCGAACGCGAACTGCGCGAGGCTCAGCAGCGCCGTCACCAGGACGAACTGGCGCACACTGCGCGGCTGGTCACTCTCGGCGAACTGGCCTCGGGCATCGCCCACGAGATCAACCAGCCGCTGGCGGCGGTGATGAACTACGCCAGCGCCAGCCAGCGTTACCTGGCCGTCCTCGGCAGCCAGCCCGAGGCCGCCGGGCGGGTGGCCGAGGGGCTGGCGCGGATCGGCGAGCACGCCGGCCACGCGGCGGAGGTGATCAAGCGCCTGCGCGCCTTCCTGCGCAAGGGCCAGCGGCGCCTGCAGGCGCTCGACCTCAACCAGGTGGCACGCGAGGCCATCGGCCTCTGCGCGTGGGAAGCCGGGCACTGGCAAGTGGCGGTGGAAGAAGCGATGACCGACAATCCCCCGCCGCTGTATGCCGACCGCGTGCTGCTCGAACAGGTGTTCCTCAATCTGCTGCGCAACGCCATCGAAGCCAACCGCGAGGCGCATCCCGGCTCGCCGTCGCGGGTCGTCATCGGTAGCCGCGTCGAGCCCGGCGGGCTGCTCTGCCTGTGGGTTCGCGACCAGGGACCGGGAGTGCCGGCGGATCAGCTGGAACACATTTTCACGCCGTTCCACACCAGCAAGCCGGAAGGGCTGGGCCTGGGCCTGTCGATGAGCCGCAGCATCGTCGAGGGCTTCGGCGGCACCCTCGAAGCCGAGCTGCCGGCGGATGGCGGGTTGCTCATGAACTGCCGGCTGCCGCTCGCCGCCGGCGCCACGGGAGGTTAAGGATGGCTATGCCTGACGAAGCGCTGGTCTACGTGGTCGACGACGACCAGGGCATGCTCGAATCGACGGTCTGGCTGCTGGAATCGGTCGGTCTCAAGGCACGGCCCTTCACCCAGGGCCGGGACTTCCTCGACGCCTGCGAGGGCGGCCGCCATGCCTGCGTCCTGCTCGACGTGCGGATGCCCGGCATGGGCGGGCTGAACGTGCAGGACGAACTGCTGGCGCGCGGCATCGACCTGCCGGTGATCTTCGTCAGCGGCCATGCCGACGTGCCCATCGTGGTGCGCGCCTTCAAGGCCGGTGCGGTGGATTTCATCGAGAAACCCTACAACGAACAATTGCTGCTCGACAGCGTGCAGCAGGCCCTCGATCGCCACGCCCGTCGGCGCCGCCACCGCGATCTCGACGCCGGGTTGCGCGAACGCCTGGACAGCCTCACCCCGCGCGAGCGCGACGTGCTCTTGCCGCTGGTGCGCGGCTATACCAGCCGCGAGGTGGCCGAGCAACTGGAAGTCAGCGTGAAGACCGTCGACCTCTACCGCGCGCGGGTGATGAAGCGCATGCAGGCCCAGACCCTGCCGGAGCTGGTGGGCATGGCCATCGCCGCCGGGCTGGTGGACCCGCTGCGCTTGCGCGAGGACGCCTGAGGGCTCAGCCGCGCGGAGCCTCCAGGGACGGCGACCGCACCGGCTGATAGGAACGCTCGCCGCCCAGGGCTTCCGGCGTACGGCTGCTGCCCTGCAGGGCGGTGTCGAAGACCCCGGCGAAGCGCTGGCGATCCTCCAGGCTGGTGGCCAGCGCATGGCCATAGGAGACGATCGCCTGGTTCACCGGGAAGCGTTCGGCCTGGTAGCCGGCCAGGGCATCCTCCAGCGCGCAGGCGTCGCGCAAGGCCAGGTCGAGGGCGTCGGCCAGGGCGCTGGCGTCCTCGATGGCCAGGTTCATGCCCTGGCCGGTGATCGGATGCACGTTGTGGATGGCGTCGCCGAGCATCGCCACGTTGTCCGCCCAGTAACGATCCAGGTTCAGGTAGCCGATGGGGATGCCCTTGAAGCGCGAAGTGCCGGTGACGGCGGCGATCGCCTCGGCGCTCTCGTCGCCGACGAAGCGTTGCAAGCGCCGGCGCAGCGACTCGCCGCGGGTGTCAGCCATCAGCTCGCGCGACTCTTCCCTGGGGAAGCTCACCACCAGTCGCGCGCGGTCGAAACCGATCGGGTAGAAATAGGCCAGCCCGCCCTGCGCGTCCACGTACAGGCGGTTGCGCTCGGCCACGCAGGGCGCCAGGGCGAAGGTGCCGACCAGCATCGGCGACGGGTAGGGGTGGCGCTCCACCTCGATATCGAGCAGCCGGCGGCGCACGTAGGAGGCGATACCGTCGGCGCCCACCACCACCCGCGGGCGCAGCACGCGGCCGTCGTTCAGGCGCACCTGGTCGATCGCGTGGCGCTCGTCGCGCTGCACCGCTTCGATGCGGGTCTCGAACAGCATCTCGACGGTCGCTTCGCCGTCGATCTTTTCCAGTACCAGGCGGCGCAGCGACTCGCAGGGCATGAGGATGAAATAGCCGCGCGCGTCGACGCTGGAATAGTTGAAATAGCGAAGCAGCTCGCCGTCGTGATAGACCTCCAGCTCATGGCGGACCCGCCCGCCGCGACGGGTCACCTCGGCCAACAACCCGGCCGCCTCGACCACCCGGATGCCGGCCGGCTTGAGCAGGTCGGCGCCGTTGATCGCGCGTTCGCGCCGTGCCTGCTCCACTACCACCACGCGGTGGCCCTGGCGGCCGAGCAGGTAGGCGAGCATCGCCCCGCCGATGCCGCAGCCGTTGATCAGTACATCGATATGGTTGTCCGTCATGGATGAGTCTCCGTGTCGTTCCTGGCGGAAAAGGGAAGGGTGGAGGCAGCAGCATAGCGACGGAACGTTATGCAGAATGGGTGTTGTCTGCACTTGGTCGCCTGTCCGGCCCGATTGTCCGGTCTCGCCGCCAGGCGGGAGTGCCGGCCCTTGCGGGCCGGACAGCTTCAGGAAGCGTCGATCCAGATGGTCTTCAGCTCTGTGTACTGGTCGTGTGCCCAGACCGACTTGTCGCGACCGCCGAAGCCTGACTCCTTGTAGCCGCCGAAGGGCGTCGAGGCGTCGCCCTCGCCGAAGCAGTTGACGGTGACGATCCCCGCGCGGATCTCCCGCGACAGGCGCAGTGCGTGGCGCAGGCTGCCGGTGTAGGCCGAGGCGGCGAGGCCGTAGACGGTGTCGTTGGCCAGGGCGATGGCTTCGTCGATGTCGTCGAAAGAGGTGACCGAGAGCAGCGGGCCGAAGATTTCCTCGCGGAACAGCCGGCTGTGCGGCGAGACGCCATCGACCACGGTCGGCTCGACGAAGATGCCAGCCTCGGTGGCGCCGCCGAAGCGCACCGCCAACCGCTCCGTCCTGGCCTGGTCGAGGTACGCGCGGACCTTCTCGAAGTGCGCCGGGCTGACCAGCGCGCCGAGGCGATTACGCGGATCCAGCGGGTCGCCCATGCGCCACTCGCGGAGCTGCGCGCCGATGCGTTCGAGCAGTGCCTCGCGGACCTCGGCGTGGACGATCAGTCGCGAGGACGCCGAGCAGTTCTCGCCCATGTTCCAGAACGCGCCGTTGACCACGTGTTGCGCCACCAGGTCGAGGTCCTCGACATCGTTCATCACCACCGCCGGGTTCTTGCCGCCGCACTCCAGTACCACCCGCTTGAGGTTGGACTCGGCGGCGTACTTGAGGAACAGGCGGCCGGTCGCGGTGGAGCCGGTGAAGCTGACCATCGCCACGTCCGGGTGGCGGCCCAGCGGTTCGCCGGCCTCGCGGCCGCCGCCGGGGACCACGTTGAACACCCCGGCGGGGATCCCCGCCTGGCTGGCCAGTTCGGCGACGCGCAGGGCGGTCAGGCTGGTCTCGGGGGCCGGCTTGACCACTACGGAGCAGCCTGCCGCCAGCGCCGGGCCGATCTTCCAGGCGAGCATCAGCAGCGGGAAGTTCCACGGCAGCACCAGGCCGACCACGCCGATCGGCTCGCGCACCACCATGGCCAGCGCCGCCGAACCGACCGGGGCGGTGCTGTCGTAGATCTTGTCGATCAGTTCGGCATGCCAGCGCAGGGTATTGATGGTTTCCGGCAGGTCGGTGTGCTGGCATTCGCGGATCGGCTTGCCGCTGTCGAGGCTCTCCATCACCGCCAGTTCCAGCAGGTGCTCTTCCAGCAGCTCGGCCAGGCGCAGCAGCGCCGCCTTGCGCTCGGCGGGCGTGCGCGAGCGCCAGCGGCCGTCCTCGAACGCCCGCCGCGCGCTGGCCACGGCGTGCCCGACGTCCTCCGCGTCGCAGGCGGCGACCTGCGCCAGCAGCTCGCCGGTGGCCGGGTTGGTCGAGGCGAAGGTGCGGCCGCCGCAGGCATCGCGGAACCCTCCGTCGATGAAGGCGCGCTGGGGAAGGTCCAGCGTCGCGGCGATGGCCGCGTATTCCTCCCGGCTCAGCAGCTCAGTCATGGCGGCCACCCTCGACGATCCGCGCGACCTCGCCCTTGAGCCTGGCGACGATCTCCGCCAGTGCCGCCTTGCCGGCCTCGTCCAGCGCCTTCAGCGGCGCACGTACGCCGCCGGCGCGCAGGCCGGCCAGCTCGCAGCCGTGCTTGATCGACTGGACGAAGTGACCGCTTTCGAGAAAGTCCATCAGCGGCATCATCGCCGCCATGATGCGCCGGCCCTTGGCGAAGTCGTTCTCGACCACGCAGGCCTGGTACAGGGCGAGGTGTTCGCCAGGGATGAAGTTGGAGCCGGCGCAGACCCAACTGCGCGCGCCCCAGGCGAAGAACTCCAGGGCCTGGTCGTCCCAGCCGCAGGACAAGGCGATCCGCGGGTGGCGGCAGGCCAGGCGGTGCAATTGCGCGGTGGAGCCGGAGCTTTCCTTGATCGCGACGATGTTGCGGCAGCCGGCGACGGCGGCGAAGAACGCCTCGTCCATCTCCACGCCCATCCGCGCCGGATAGTTGTAGAGCATGATCGGCAGGCCGGCGGCGCGGTCCACCGCCAGCACGTGCTCGGCGATCTCCCGCGAGGTCGGCAGCGCGTAGGGCGGCGAGCCGACCAGGATGGCGTCGGCGCCGATGGCGCGGGCGGCTTCGGCGTAGGCCAGCGAGTCCTCGGTGCGGATCGCGCCGGTTCCCACCACCAGCGGCAGGCGCCCGGCGATGACTTCGCTGGCGTGGGCGGCGAGGGCCAGGCGTTCCTCGGCGGTGTGCGCGTAGTACTCGCCGGTGGAGCCGCCGATCACGATGCCGTGCACCTTCGACTCGACGAGAAACTCCAGGACCTCGGCGAAGGCCTGGGTGTCGATGCTGCCGTCGGCGCTCAGCGGGGTGATGGCGGGGGTATAGATACCTTCGAATTTCACGGGGTTTCCTCCTGTGGGATGCTGGGCCGCGGCGCACCCGGCGGACGCTGCCGCGGCGGGTGGTTCAGGTGAGCGAAGCCGCCTGCTGCAGGTTCAGCGAACGGGTTTCCGGCGCCAGGGCCCAGGTCACGAGCAGCCCGAGCAGGGTCACCAGCGCGGCGGCGTACATGGTCTGGGCGGTACCCAGGGTTTCCAGGGAAAGCGGCACCAGGTAGGTGCCCACCGCGGCGCCGACGCGCGACAACGAGGTGCCGACGCCGACCGCGAAGGCGCGGATCTCGGTGGGGAACAGTTCGTTCGGGTAGACCAGTTGCAGCACCTGGGCGCCGCCGATGAACAGCGCGTAGGCACCGAACAGGCCGAGGATGGTCGCCTCCGAGCCGGCGTGGAAGACGCCCAGCCCGAGCAGCGCCAGGCCGGACCAGAGGAAGCTGTGCAGCAGCATGCAGCGCCGGCCGATGCGGTTGATCAGGCGGGTGGCGATGATGCAGCCGATGACGAACAGCAGGGTGATCGCCACCGAACCGTAGGAGGCCCAGTCGCCCTTCAGGTTCAGCGCCAGCAGCACCTTGGGCGCGAAGGCGTAGACGGCGAACACGGGGATCACCGAGCAGGTCCAGAACAGGGTGACGAAGAGCATGCGCTTGCCGTAGCCGGCGTAGAGCAGGTGCCAGATGGTGACCTTCCGTTCCAGCGCCTGTTCGGGCAGGTTCGCCAGCGAGAAGGCTTCGCCGTAGACCTGGCGGATGACCCGTTCTGCGTCCGCGTCGCGGCCCTTGCTCAGCAGCCAGCGCGGCGACTCGGGGGTGCCGATGCGTAGCAGGAACAGCACGGCGCCGATCGCCGCGGTGCTGGCCAGTACCAGGCGCCAGGCGTCCTCGCCGCCGCTGCGCAGGATCAGGTCGCCGACCAGGTAGGCGAAGGCGGCGCCGGCGAACCAGAGGATGGTCAGGGTGGCCAGGCGCGGTCCGCGATACTTCTTCGGCAGGAACTCCACCAGCAAGGCGGTGGCGACCGGGTACTCGATGCCCACCGCCACGCCGATCAGGAAGCGCAGGACGAACAGCGCCGCCGCCGAGTCGACCCCGTACTGCGCCAGGGAAGCGAGGACGAACAGGCTGGGGCCGACGAAGAACAGCCTGCGGCGGCCCAGGCGGTCGGTCAGCCAGCCGCCGAGGAAACCGCCGAAGAAGATGCCGACCAGCGCCGAGGCGGCGATCATGCCCTGCCAGAAACTGCTCAGTTGCAATGCCGCGGTCATCTGCAGCATCGCCACGCCGATGATGCTCAGCACGTAGCCGTCGACGAAGGAGCCGCCGCCGGAGCGCAGGGTCAACAGCCGGTGGAAGGCGTTGAGGGGTACGTCTTCGATCGAGGTCGTAGGATTTGTCATTATTGTCTCCTGGTTCTAACCGCTGCCGGTGAATTCGGGCCGAGCGAATCCGCGAGGCTGGAACGCTCTCCAGCTCCGGTCTTCAATGGCCGTCTGAATCGAAGTCGGCGCCCGTGGGCGCGTTACTAGGGATGCCTAGCTTTCTCTACCTGCTCGATACTGCCCCCACCTCAGGTTGAGGTTCACGCCAAGGGAAAGGAGTGGTTCGGGTGGATTGCCGCTGGGACCGGGCGCGCGCAGCAGGAAGTCGATCAGCTCGTTGCGTTCGCCCGCCAGCCAGTCGGCCAGCAGCTTCCCGGTGACGGTCCCGCGGGTTACCCCCAGGCCGTTGCAGCACAGGGCGCCATAGACGTTGGGCGCCAGCTCGCCGAAGTGCCCCATGTGGTTCCTCGACAGCGCCAGCGAGCCGCCCCAGGTGTAGTCGAAGCCGACTTCCGGGAGCATCGGGAAGCGCTGGCGGAACGAGGCGCGATGGCGTACGGCGAAGCGCTCAAGGTACTTCCCGGCGCTGCGTCCGTCAGGGTTGAAACTGAAGCTGTTGCGGATCAGCAGGCGGTTGTCCGGGGTACGCCTCACCGTGGTGCCGTAAGGGTCGGCCGGGATCAGGCCCCAGTAGGGGCGCCCGCCGAGGCGGGCCTGCTCCTCGGCCTCGAGCGGCCGGGTCAGGCTGGCGTAGGTGAAGATCGGCAGCATCCGCCCCTGGAGGAAGCCGAAGCTCATGCCGAAGGCGTTGTTGGCGAGGACCAGGCGGTCGGCCAGGATGCTGCCGTGGGGATGGCTCAGCAGGGTCCTGTCGCCATATTCCACGGCGGTGATCGGTGTGTGTTCGTAGAGGCTGACGTTGCCCGGCAGGCTGTCGGCCAGGCCCTTGACCAGGGCCGAGGGCTGCACCAGCAGGGTACCGGGGGTGAACAGGGCCTTGCGATAGAAAGCGGTGCCGATGTGTCCCGGGAGGTCGTCCGCCTCGATCACCTCGTAGGCCTGGCCGAGCCGATCGAGGCCGCGCCGGTAGGCGTCGAGCACAGCCACGCCGCGCGCCTCGACGGCCGCCTGGTACTTGCCGCAGGCCTTCATCTGGCAGTCGATGGCATGGCGCTGCACCTGTTCGCGGAGCAGCGACTGGCCGGCGAGATTGAGCTTCAGGCCGATCCGGGCGGTCGCTATGTCGCCGATGTAGTCGTCGGCGCCGATGTCGTGGGGCAGGTCGATGGCGAAGCCGGCGTTGCGCCCGGCGGTACCGAAGCCGACTTCCTGGGCCTCGACCAGGACGATCTCCTCGTCGGGAAAATGCAGCGCCAGCTGGCGCGCGGCGGCGAGGCCGGTGAAGCCGGCGCCGACCACCACCCAGCGGGCGGCGCTCCTGCCGTAGTGGGCCGGCTTCGGCCGCCGCGGCGGGCTGAGGTGGTACCAGCCGCAGGAACGGTCGTCGGCCGGGAGGTGGGTTACTTTCGTCATCGCAGGGACCTGACTCTTGTTATTGGAACCCGGTAACCATCCCCTGCGTGACCGCCTCCGCTTCTCGGGCGGGGCTGTGGCGCGGGGGGCTTGCTAACCCTCGTAGACCAGCGCCACCTCCACTCCGGCCGGCGCCGCGTACTCGGCCATGCGCCGGCGCGACAGCTCGAAATGCGCACGGACGATGTCCGCCGCCGCATCCGGATCGCGCCGCTGGATGGCATCGACGATCTGGTCGTGCTGGTCGCAGGCGAGTTCCAGGTCGCGTTGCATGTCGTCGGTGGTCGGATGGCGGTAGAAGATCTTGCCCAGCCGCGCATGGTCGATCAGCAAGCGGCGCAGGCTGGGCATGAGGTAGTCGTTGTGGGCCATCCTGCCGATCTCCAGGTGGAAGGCGTCGTTGTGGATGACGCGGTTTTCCACATGCTTCTCTTCGATGGCCTTGCGGAAATCTTCCTGGATCGCCTTGAGCGTCTCGATCTCCGCTTCGCTGGCATGGGTGGCCGCCAGTTGTGTGGTGGCGATGTAGATCAGCGGCGCGGCGAGAAAGAAGGCGTGCAGCGAGTCGTGGCTCATGGCCGCGACGCGCGGCGCACGGTTGGCTTCCAGTTCGATGTAGCCCTCGGCGGCGATCTGCCGCAGCAGTTCGCGCACCGGCGGGCGCGAGAGGCCGAACTCGTCGCACAGGGCGAGTTCGTCGACGACCGCGCCGGGCGCCAGTTCCATGCTCAGGATCCGCCGGCGCAGCGCATCGCCCAGCACCGCCTTGCGGTCGAAGGGGGCATCGGCGCTGTTCGAGTCGACGTCGGGTTGGGCTTTCATGGAGGCCTTTCTACTTGTCATGGGCTGTGTCTACAGTTTGTATAATGACTATAGGATTCTGTTAGACAATATGTCTACAGGTTTTTCGGGGCGTTTCCGTACCGTTCGTCCGCGCTGTTTCCGCTGACGCCGTGGCGTGCGAAAGGGGCAGCCCCCCCGAGGGCGTATTTGAGCATATTCCCCCGGCGCGCCAGGGAGGCGCCAAGTCACATGGCTTGCGCATATGATGGAGCGCCCGGGGTTTTCGCCGCGACGGCAGGCGTCGCGGCCCGCTGGCCGGGAACAAGAAGAACAAGAGGCACGAATCGATGGAAAGAAGGCGTTTCAGCGCCGCCCTGCAAGGGCAGAACCTCAGGTTCACCGGGGCCGGGGAGGGGGGCTCGGCACGGGCACGGGTGGGCTTCCTGCTGCTCGAACACTTTTCCCTGCCGGCCTTCACCCAGGCGCTGGACACCCTGGTGACCGCCAACCTGATCCGCAGCGAGTCCTTCGCGGTGAGCAACTTCAGCCTGAGCGGCGAGCCGGTGACCAGCGACCTCGGGTTGCTGATCTGCCCGGACCTGGCGCTCGCCTCGGCGGCGCGGCAAGGACTCGACCTGCTGGTGGTCTGCGGCGGTTTGCGCACGCCCCTGCGCTCGTCCGCCGCGCTGCGGGAAGCGTTGCAGGACGTGGCGTCGCGCGGCGTCGCCCTGGCCGGGCTGTGGAACGGTGCCTGGTTCCTCGGCGACGCCGGCCTGCTGGATGGCTACCGCTGCTGCATCCATCCCGAGCACCGCGCCGCCCTCGCCGAGATCGCCCGCAACAGCCAGGTGACCAGCGACAGCTACATGGTCGACCGCGACCGCCTGACCGCGGCCAGCCCCACCGGCGCCTTCAACCTGGCGCTGGAGTGGATCGCCCGGCGCCACGGGCGCGACCTGGTGGAGGCGGTGGTGGATATCCTCGCCTTCGAGGAGTCGCGCTACCGACGGGTGCGCCCGGCCCTGCACGAGAAGATGAGCGAGCCGCTGCGCGAAGTGATCAACCTGATGGCGGCGAATATCGAGGAACCGCTCAGCCAGGAGCAGCTCGCCCACTACGTGGGGCGCTCGCGGCGGCAGATCGAGCGGCTGTTCCAGCAGCAGCTCGGAACCACGCCGGTGCGCTACTACCTGGAGTTGCGGATCACCGAGTGCCGGCGCCTGCTGCAACATTCCGACCTGACCATGCTGGAGGTCCTGGTCGCCTGCGGCTTCGTCTCGCCCAGCCACTTCAGCAAGTGCTACACCGCCTTCTACGGCTACCCGCCGTCGAAAGAAGTGCGCTACGGCAACGTCCGCTCGACGAAATGAGGGCGTTTCGCCGGACGCGGCCGGCATGCTAGAACGGACCTTTCGCCCTGGCCTGCGGAGGTCCTGCGCCATGTCCCAGCCTTTTCTCTGGCGTCGCGTCAACGACTCGTCCGGTTTCGCCGAGCCGCGGGTGTTCATCCGTGTCTACCTGGAACCGGGCAGCATCGATGCGGCCATCGCTTTCTACGAAGACCTGCAGGGCGTCGCCCACGACATGCGCTTCGACTTTCCCGAGAAACGCCTGACACTCGCCGCAGTCGGCGCCTTCCTCCTGCTGGAGGGCAGCGACGAGGCGCTGGCGCCGTTCCGCAGCACCACTGGCACCCTGCTGGTGGACGACATCGAGCCCTATCACCGGCGGTTGCTGGCTGCCGGCGCGCAGATCATCTTCGGGCCGGCGCGCGCGCCCACCGGTGCCTGCTTCAATGCGCTGCTGCCGGACGGCACGGTGGTCGAGTTCGTCCACCACCGGCCGCAGCCGGGCGAGGCCTGAACCTCAGCCCTCGCGCCGGGCGGCGCAATCGTCCATGGCCGCGCCGATCGCCTGTTCGCCGCGGGCCAGCAGCGCTGCGCTGGCGCCGCGGATATCGCGGGCTTCCTTGTTCTGGCTGAGCTTGAACTTGCCGACCAGGCGGGTGATCTCGATTTCGATGCCGACGATCAGCCGGAGCATCTCGTCGATGTAGTCGGCGGGGCCGTCGGTCATTTTCCAGGGCTTTTCCTGGGTCGCCTCGTGGGTGCGGGTCAGGCGCGCCACCAGTCCGCGCACATAGCGTTCGTCGTCGCGGATCCGCACCCGGCCGTGGGCGTGGACCACCCGGTAGTTCCAGGTCGGCACCTGGCGGTGGTGCTCCTGCTTGCTCGGGTACCACTGCGGCGAGATGTAGGCATCGCCGGCGCGGAACACCACCAGCACCTCGTCGCCGTCGCGCAGCTCGCTCCAAACCGGGTTGTTGCGCGCGACATGGGCTTCCAGGGTGCCTTGCGCGCCCTTTGCCGGGCTCAGCTCGAACGGCAGGTGGTTGGCGTCCAGGCCCGCTTCGCCGTGGCTGACCAGCAGGCCCAGCGGATAGTCCCGGATCAGCGCGTGCAGCGCCTGCGGGTCGGACTCTTCGAAATGCGAAGGCAGGTACATGTTCTGTTCTCCTCGGGGACTGGGTCCTTATACGCTGTCGGCGGGTACCGTCGCCACGCACAGCAGGCGCGAGTCGGCGCGCATGCCGGGCATCATCAGGCGCAATTCGTCGAGCAGCAGGCCGCCCGCTTCGTGCAGGGCCGCCAGCGGCATTTCCGGCAGGCTCTCGAGGATGAACCACATGCGCCGGGCGCTGGCGTCCAGGCGGGTGCGCACGCCCTGGCGCCAGTTCCAGCGGCGGCAGGTGACGCCGAGGTCGTCGCGCCAGACCACCTCGCCGGGGTCGGGGGATTCGTCGACCGCCTCGCCGTTCTTCAGGGTGTCGAAGGTCTCGCTGCCGTCGGCGACCACCAGGCGCGGCGGGCCGGCATAGGCGGCGAGATTCTCGCCGCCTACCGGAATGGCGAATTGCACGCTGATGGCGTTGTACAGGTCCACCACCGGGTCGATGCTCGGCAGCCCGCCGTCGCGCAGCGCGCGTTTGCGCAGGGCTTCGGCGGAGCAGGGGGTACGCTGCGGCTTGGCGCCGAAGCGGCGGAACGCCTCGGCCCAGGCTGCCAGGTGCGCCTCGGCCCAGTCCGGTTCGCCACGCGCCAGCGCCTGGCAGGCGCGCTCCATGGCGCGGCCGGCGATTTCCGGACGAACGATCGGCGCCGCCTCGACGGTGAGGCTCAGGGCGCGGAAACCGGGGGCGAGGGCGGCCACCTCGGCGGCGATGACGGGGAGGATCGGGGCGTGCTCGGGCATGGTCGTCTTCAGGGTTCGGTGAGATGGAGGGGGCGGGGCATTCGGCTTGGCCGGCGCGTAAAGCGGTAGGTGGATTTTTACCATCCGGGCTCCGCCCTCACCATGAAATCAGCGAATGAATTATTAGCTGTGCTGATGATCGGGTGGTCGGGTTCAGCTGCGCTAATGGCGGGGGCGGCGTTCGCTTGCCGGCGAAGCCGGCGCCAGAGCCTTCCGCCGGCCGGTCGGGGCTGGACAGGGAGGCGCGAGGGGCGCAGTGTTCGAGCGGTCAGAACCGCCACCACCCGAGGTAGAACGCAGATGGCCAAGGCAGCCGATGTGGTTGTGCAATGCCTGGAAAACGAGGGCGTGCAGTACGTCTTCGGAATTCCCGGCGAGGAGAATCTCGACCTGCTGGAGTCCCTGCGCAAGTCGCAGATCCGGCTGGTGCTCACCCGCCACGAACAATCGGCCGGCTTCATGGCCGCCACCTACGGGCGCCTCACCGGCAAGACCGGGGTCAGCCTGTCGACCCTCGGCCCGGGCGCCACCAACCTGGTCACCGCCGGCGCCTACGCCTACCTGGGCGGCATGCCGATGCTGATGATCACCGGGCAGAAGCCGATCAAGAAGTCCAAGCAGGGCCGCTTCCAGATCCTCGACGTGGTCGGCATGATGCAGCCGCTGACCAAGTACACCCACCAGTTGGCCTCCGCCGACAACATTCCCTCGCGGGTCCGCGAGGCGTTCCGCCTGGCCGAGGAAGAGAAGCCCGGCGCGGTGCACCTGGAGCTGCCGGAGGACATCGCCGCCGAGCAGACCGACAGCCTGCCCATCCCGCCGAGCCTGAGCCGCCGGCCGCTGGCGGAATACAAGGCGATCTGCGCCGCGGTGGAGAAGCTGCGCGCCGCGCGCAGCCCGATCCTGGTGATCGGCGCCGGGGCCAACCGCAAGATGACCGCCAAGGTCCTCAAGCAACTGATCGACAAGACCGGCATTCCCTTCGTCACCACCCAGATGGGCAAGGGCGTGGTCGACGAGCGTCACCCGCGCTTCCTCGGCAACGCCGCGCTGTCCGCCGGCGACTTCGTGCATCGCGCGGTGGAGGCGGCCGACCTGATCGTCAACGTCGGCCACGACGTGATCGAGAAGCCGCCGTTCTTCATGGTTCGCGGCGGTACCGAGGTGATCCACGTGAACTTCCGTTCCGCCGAGGTGGACCCGGTGTATTTCCCGCAGATCGAAGTGGTGGGCGACATCGCCAACGCCATCTGGCAGATCGGCGAGGCGCTGGACGATACCGCGCACTGGGACTTCACCCGCCTGCTGGCGATCCGCGAGGCCAACGAGGCGCAGGTCGCCGAAGGCGCCGACGACCCGCGCTTCCCGCTCTATCCGCAGCGCCTGGTGGCCGACGTGCGCCGGGCGTTGCCGTCGCAGGGCATAGTCGCCCTGGACAACGGCATGTACAAGATCTGGTTCGCCCGCAACTACAAGGCGCACATGCCCAACACCGTGCTGCTGGACAACGCCCTCGCCACCATGGGCGCCGGCCTGCCCTCGGCGATGGCCGCGCACCTGGTCTACCCGGACCGGCCGATCGTCGCGGTGTGCGGCGATGGCGGCTTCATGATGAACAGCCAGGAACTGGAAACCGCGGTGCGGCTGAAGATGAACCTGACGGTGATCATCCTGCGCGACAACGGCTACGGGATGATCCGCTGGAAGCAATCGAACATGGGCTTCGCCGACTTCGGGCTGGACTACGGCAACCCGGACTTCGTGCGCTATGCCGAGGCCTACGGCGCCCACGGCCACCGGGTCGACAGTGCCGAGGGCTTCCTGCCGTTGCTGGAGCGCTGCCTGGGCACGCCCGGGGTGCATGTGATCGATTGCCCGGTGGATTACTCGGAGAACGACCGCATCCTCAACGTCGAGCTGCGCGAACGCGCCCTGGCGGTCTGAACCGCCGGAGCGTCGCGCCGGCGTGCGTTCCGGCGCGACGGCTCAGAACAGCGACAGGTTGTAGCTGGCGATCAGGCGCACCTCGTCCACGTCGCGCGCCGAGCGCTCGAAGTCGGTGCGGTAGGTGGCGTTGCGCAGGCGCAGGCTGAGGTCCTTGAAGCGGCCGCTCTGCACCACGTACTTCAGCTCGATGTCGCGCTCCCATTCCTTGCCCTCGTCGCCGTTGGCCAGGCGGATATGGTCGCCGTTGACGTAGCGGGTCATGAAGCTCAGGCCGGGCACGCCGACGCTGCGCAGGTCGAAGTCGTAGCGCAGTTGCCAGGAGCGTTCCTCGGGGTTGGCGAAGTCGTTCACCTGCAGGTAGTTGGCCAGGTACGGATTGCTGCCGTCGAGGTAGGGCATCGAGCTGGCGCCGTTCATCCGCTGCCAGCCGGCGCTGAGCGTGTGGCCGCCCTGGGCGTAGGCGAGCAGCAGGCTGAGGGCGCGGTTGTCGATCTTGCCGGCGCGGGCCGCGCCGGCGTCCTCGCTGTCGAACCAGCGCAGGTCGGCGCTCAGCTTGCCGGCGCCGAGCTGCCGCTTGCCCACGGCACCGAGGTAGCGCTGGCGATAGACGTTGCGCAGGCCGCCCTGGGCGTATTGCAACAGCAGGCCGTCGTTGACCTGGTAGTCGAGTTGGTAGGCGTCGAAGCGGTTGCCGGTGGTGTCGCAGGCGTAGCGTTTGTTCTTGCAGTGCAGGCGGATGTCCTGGGCATCGCTGGAGTCCCGCGCGGTGTAGCGCTCCAGGCGGGTGGCGGAGAGCCTGAGCCCGGCGATCTCCTCGCTGGTCAGCTGGGCGCCGTGGAACAGGGTCGGCAGCAGGCGTCCGTCGTTGTATTTCAGCAACGGCATGTCCGGCAGCATCGCGCCGTATCTGAACTGTGTCTGCGAGAAGCGCATCTTGCCGGCGACGCCGGCCTTGGCGTACTGGTCGACCGAGCGACGCGGATCGTGGCCGCTGGAAGGCAGCAGGCCGCTGTTGCTGTCCGCGGGGCTGGAGTCGAGCTTGATCCCGAGCATCGCCAGGGTATCCACGCCGAAGCCCAGCGCGCCCTCGGTATAGCCCGAGCGCAGGTCGAGGATGAAGCCCTGCGCGGCTTCCTCGCGCTTGGAGGCGCCCTGCGGGTTGGCCGAGCTGCCGTCGCGGAAGTCGCGGTTGAAGTAGACGGTGCGCGCTTCCAGGCGCGCGCTGCCGTCCTCGAGGAAGGCGGCAGGGGCCGGGGCGACGAATCCGCCGCACAGGGCGAGGGCGCCCAGGCCGCGAAGGGTGCGGGGCGAACGGGGGGAAAACGGGGCGGACATGCGGTGACTCTCGACAGCGGGGGGTAAAAAAGCGCGCGAAGGTGTCACAGATGGTCGGCGGGGTCTTTGCGACCTTGGTCTAGCCGAGAAGGCGCGCACGGATCGTCGGCCAGGCAGGCCTCTAGCGGGTCGGACGCAGCGTGCCGAAAGCGACGAAGAATCCTCCGCAGCCCCCTGTGAAACGCTGCCCCGCCCGTGCCAGCCTGATCGTCACGTTTGCGCCAGGATATCCGGAGGCTAGCGCTTCACGCAGACGAACAGGGCATTCCCGGAGCTGCCGGCCCAGGGCGTGATCCGTTCGTAGTCGTGTTCGAAGACCTGCACCTCGAAATGCGTCTGCAACAGGTGCTGCAGCTCGGCGAAGCTGAGGGCGACCATGGGGTGTTCGTCCTCCCAGGTCTGGGTCGTTCCGTCCGTGGTTTTCTCGATACCGAGGCGCAGCGCCTGGCGCTCGCCCTCGCCGCTGTAGTACCAGCCGGAACCGAAGGTGAAGCGGCTGCCTCGATGCTCCACGGAATGGCGGACGAACGAGCGATTGTCGATCTGCCCCTTGTCCACCGTGTTGAAACAGAACACGCCGCCATCCGCCAGTGCGCCATGCACGCTGGCCAGGCATGCGCGCAAGCGCTCCAGCCCTGCGTTGTAGTGGATCGAATAGAGGAAACAGGTGATCAGGTCCAGCGGCTCGTCCACCTGGAAGCCGGCCATGTCCTGCCGGCTGAAGTGCGCTTCGGGGCAGCGCTGTCGGGCGAGGTCGAGCATCGGCTGGTTGATGTCCAGGCCGGCGCTGCGATAGCCGAAATCGAGGAAGTGCCTCACGTGAGGGCCGGTACCGCAGGCCAGGTCCAGGTGCCGCCGGCCCTGGTTGCCGAACAACTGGTGCAGGCGACGCACGCAGTGGCTCTGCGCCTGGTAGTCGATGTCGGCGCACATCAGGTCGTAATAGTGGGACAGGTCGGTGTACAGCGCAGTGGCGGACATGGGCGGCAAGGACCGGCGGCGAAGGGCGCGGCATGGTACCCCAGGCCCGGGCTTTGCCGGCGAAAAAACAGGCACCGGCCGGCGGATCGCGGGCGGACTTCAGTCGAACCGCGGCCAGTCGTCGGCTATCCGGTACCAGCAGGCCATCGACGCGACCTGGACATGCTTCTGTTTCTCCGATGGGAAGGGCGTGTCCAGGCTGCCGAGGGCGACCGATACCCAGTCGGCGAACTTGCCTTCGCTCCTTGACCAGAACAGCGGCGAGCCGCAGCGCGAGCAGAAGCGCCGGAGCACGGCGGGGGAGGAGCTGAACGCGGCGAGCAGGTCGGCGCCGCGGTCGATGTGCAGGTCCGCGACGGGGACGCTGCCATAACTGGCGAATGCCGCCCCATGGGCCTTGCGGCACTGGCTGCAATGACGGTGGGAGAGCGCCCGCGGGGGCGACGACAGGCGGTAGCGCAGCGCGCCGCACAGGCAACTGCCGTGGAAAGTCTGGCTCATCGGAAGGCGTTCCCGGATTCGCAAAGGCGGCGAGTCAAGCAGCCCGCGCCATGCTTGTCGAGTGCCTCCTCTGGTCGTGGGCTGTCGGTGCTGGCGTCGATGTCTGCTAGGCTCTGCCGTTTCACCCTAGGAGTATTTCCCCATGGCCCGAGCCACTGCCCGCCACATCCTGGTTTCCAGCGAAGCCAAGTGCAACGAACTGAAAACCGCCATCGAAGGTGGTGCGGATTTCGCCGAAGTCGCCCGCGAGCATTCCACCTGCCCCTCCGGCCGCGACGGCGGCAACCTGGGTTCGTTCGGTCCTGGCCAGATGGTCCGCGAGTTCGACCAGGTGGTCTTCAGCGCGCCGTTGAACGTGGTCCAGGGCCCGGTGAAGACCCAGTTCGGCTACCACCTGCTGGAAGTCACCAGCCGCCAGGACTGAACGTGCGGCGGCGCATAACGCCCCTCTTCCACGCGCCGATCCGGGCGTGGGGCGAATAACCGCTGCACGGGGTAAACGGCGGATAACGCCGTTGGCGTTATGCGCCCTACCTGTCCCGGACCGATGAAGGAAGCCGCACTTCCACGCGCCAATCCGGGTGTGGGGCGAATAACCGCTGCGCGGGATAAACGGCGGATAATGCCGTTGGCACCTGTTCCGGACCGATGAAAGAAGCTGCACTTTCACGCGCCGATCCAGGCGTAGGGCGAATAACCGCTGCGCGGTTATCCGCCGGTGCGTGATCGATAGCCTGGCTGGCCTCAGGGCGCGAAGTAGCGGGATATCTGCGAATAGACGCCGCTGAAATCGGAGAAGTAGTCATTGCGCTGTGAGGTGGGCGCGCCGCAGTACGAGGGGCCGCCGTACAGGCCACCGCGTAGCTGGTAGGAACCGTCGCCGGCGACGGTCAGCAGGCCCGAGCCGGACGAGCCGCCTTCGACCACCGCCGACGGCCAGTCGACGCGGGTCAGGGCGGTATGCCCGTCGTAGGTGACGCCCACTGCCGAGACGTTGCCCTGCGAGTATTTCTTGGCGTCGCCGCGCGGATGGTGGATGTCATGGCCGAGCGAGCCGTTGGCGATCGGCGTGGCGCTCCAGCCCTGGTAGAACACGCCGGCCGGCGGAGTACGCTTGAGTTCCAGCAGCAGGGTGTCGCGCTTCGCGTCGCGGTGCAGGATATTCGCCCCGCCGGTCAGCACGGTGACGCTCTGGTTGATGGTCGAGGCGTCGCCGTAGCACTGGGTGGTGTTGTAGAACCAGATGGTCTGCAGCGTCGCGGCGGTGGCCTGGTCCTCGATGCAGTGCGCGGCCGACCAGAACAGCTGGCGCTTGGGCGAGTTGCCGTTGTTCAGCAGGGTGCCGGTGCAGATGTAGCTGCCGCCGTCCGCCGAGCTGGTGAAGACCATCTTCGCCACCGCGGCGGTGGCGTTGTCGTAGGCCCGCGTGCCGCTCTGGGTCGCGCAGACCGCATCCACCTCGCAGCTGCCGCTGGCGCCGAAGCCGTCGCGGTAGCCGGCCTTGTACAGGGAGTCGGCGAAATACGATACCTGGGGTACCGACAGGCGCAGGTCGCCCGGTTGCAGGTTGGCCGGCAGCACCAGTTCGACGGTCAGGGTATCGCCCTCGATGACCGGGCTCCAGTAGGGACGGTTGAGCGAGAGGTCCTTGCCGCTGGCCTCGAAGATTTCCTTGCCGGCGCCGGCGAAGTGCAGCAGCACGTCGTCGGGCAGCGAGCCGCTGCGGGTTTCCAGGCGAATCGCGGCGCGTAGGCTGGCGGCCCCCGCGGCGCTGATCGGGAAGCGCGCGGTGTGGCGCCCGTCCGGGGTGTCGATCCATTCGAGGGTTGCCAGGTCGATTTCCGGAGTCGCCGTCTTCAGGCCCACGCCTACTTGCAGCGGCGTACCCGGTTTCGGCGCCAGCGGCGCGGCGCGGGCCACGCGGCGGGCGGGGGGCGCGGCGAAGTGAATGCCGGCCGCCGAGGTCGCCGCGTTGGGGTTGGCGAAGCGGGCGTGGCCGGTGCTCGCCGGAGAAGCCTGGAGCACGGCGACGTCGCCAGCCATTTCGCTCGCACCGGGCGCGGCCGAGGCCTGGCTCGCGCCCGCAGCCAGCGCGAGAACCAGGCATGCATTCAGGTACGTTCTCTTATGCATGAATCGACTCCTTCAGTTTGGGGAGGGCAACTTCCTTAATCGTTCGCGTGGCGAAAGATATGCAGGGGTGACGGAGTCGTTCAAATATTTTTTATATTCGTTTCTGCTAGCTATTAAATATGAAGAAGCGTTTATGGATAGCAGAATAGATAGCTATTCCCCTCACTTGTCATTGATGTTGGAGTGCTCTCTCTACCAACTAAAGTTTGGTCTGGAGTGCCGCTATAGAGCCTTCGGCTTGCTTCATAGAGGTGCAGGGTGTAGTGCGCGAGTGCTTTGCTGGTGCATCTGTCGATGTGATCGGGTTAACGAAATCCGGATTTTCAAGTTATCCGGTTTGACCAGTCCTGAATATAAGGCTGAGTGAATCTTTCATTCATCGCTCGGAAACCGTTCCGATGTCGGCTTGGTTGAATTTCAGGATATCCGGCTTATGATCGTATCAGTCATCTTTATAATCGCGGGGCATATATAGAGCCCTGGCCGCTTACCATTACTCCAGGGTTTTCCAGGATACGCCTCCGTCTTTGTTTCAGAGCGGCGGATGCAACGGCGGCGCATGCCGCGCGATCAGTTCGGCGACCCACTCGATGAACACCCGCAGCTTGCCGCTGACGTGGCGGTTCGGCGGGAACGCCAGGTACAGCGGCATCGGCTCCAGGCTCCAGTCCTCGAACAGCGGCAGCAGCTCGCCGCGGGCGAGGGGCTCACGCGCCATGTAGTGCGGCAGCCAGAGGATGCCCAGGCCGGCCAGCCCGGCCGCCAGGTAGGCGTTGCCGTCGTCCACCGCCAGCACATGGCGGCCCGCCACCCGCAGGCTTTCCTCGCCTCTGTGCATGGCGTAGGGCAGGGCCTTGCCGGTGCGCGCCCAGAGGAAGCCGACGATGCGCTGGTGGCTGTCCTCCAGTTCGCGCGGGTGGCTCGGCACGCCGGCGCGCTGCAAGTAGGCCGGTGCCGCGTAGACCCCCAGTTGCAGGTCGCCGACCCGCCGCGCCATCAGCGACTGGTCGCGCAGTTCGCCGCCGCGGATGACGCAATCGACGTTCTCGTCGATCAGGTCGACGAGCCGATCGCTCACGCCCAGGTCGATCTGGATATCCGGATAGCGCGCATGGAACTCGGGCAACGCCGGGATCAGCAGCAGCCGCGCCAGCGGGCTCGGCACGTCGATCCGGAGACGCCCGCGGGGCGCCAGGGCGGCGCTGGAGAGGCTGGTCTCGGCATCGTCCAGTTCCGCCAGCAGGCGTACCACCCGCTCGTAGTAGGCGGCGCCGTCGGCGGTCAGGTTGAGCTTGCGCGTGGTGCGGTTGAGCAGGCGTACCCGCAGCCGCGCTTCCAGTTGCTGGACCAACTGGGTGACGCTGGTGCGGCTCATGTGCAGCGTCTCCGCCGCCTTGGTGAAGCTGCCGGTCTCCACCACACGGGCAAAGGCCTGCATCGCATCGAAACGGTCCATCGGGACTCCGGGTCGTGGAGGATTGTTTGGATTCTACAAACAGTCATGGCCAGGGTTGCGCGTTTATCCACGGCGCGCACGACCTTACCGTTCTTCCATCGACGATGACGGGGCCGGGAGCCCCAGGATGGAGGTATCGCATGACTGTACGCGACGTGGTTTTCCCCGCCGGCCGCCAGGCCCTCTACGAGCGCAACCGCTATTCCCCGGCGGTCCGCAGCGACGGCCTGCTGTTCGTCTCCGGCCAGGTCGGCAGCCGCGACGACGGCTCTCCCGAACCCGAGCTGGAGACCCAGGTCCGCCGCGCCTTCGACAATCTGAATGCGGTGCTCGCCGCGGCCGGTTGCGGGTTCGACGATGTGCTCGACGTCACCGTGTTCATGGTCGACGCCGAGGCCAACTTCGAGCGCATCTGGAAGATCGTCCCGGAGTACTGGGGCGAGGCGCCGTACCCCACGCTGACGGCGGTGGGGGTGAACTGGCTGTATGGCTTCAGCTTCGAGATCAAGGTGGTGGCGAGGTTGCCGGAGGGGCGGTGAGAGCCGATGCGCAGTGCCGGGGCCAGCTCGGCTAGCGCCGGGGCTCTGAGGGACGCCGCAGGCTTACCCAGGCCGGTGCGTGGTCGCTGGCGTGCTCCTCGCCGCGCACCCAGCGATCCACCCCGGCGTCTTCCAGGTGGTCCGCCAGGCTGGCGCTGAGCAGCAGGTGGTCGATGCGCAGCCCGGCGTCGCGTTGCCAGTGCTGGCGGAAGTAGTCCCAGAAGGTATAGATGCGCCGGTCGGGGAAACGCTGGCGTAGCGCGTCCACCCAGCCCTGCCGCAGGAGGCGCTCGAAGCACTCGCGGGACTCCGGCTGGAGCAGGGCGTCCTTTTTCCAGGAGCGGGTGTCGTAGATATCGAAGTCGCTGGGCACCACGTTGAAGTCGCCGGCCAGCACCACCGGATGGCCGCTCTCCATCAGCTCGGCGGCGTGGCGGATGAGGTGCTCGAACCAGGCCAGCTTGTAGTCGAACTTCGGTCCCGGCTGGGGATTGCCATTGGGCAGGTAAAGACTGGCCACCAGCAGGCCGTCGACGGCCGCTTCGAGGTAGCGGCTGTGGGGATCGCTGGCGTTGCCCGGCAGGCCGCGGCGTACCTCCAGCGGCTGGCTGTCGCGGGCGAGGATGGCGACGCCGTTCCACGCCGACTGGCCCTGCCAGATCGCGCCGTATCCGGCCCTCTCCAGCGCCGCGGCGGGGAAGCGCGCGTCGGGCGTCTTCAGTTCCTGCAGGCAGACGATGTCCGGCGCTTCCCGCTCCAGCCAGGCCAGCAGCGCGGCCAGCCGGGTCTGGATGCCGTTGACGTTGAAGGTGGCGATCTTCAGGGTGTCCACCGCTTGTCTCCGCGAATGACGATCAGGCGGCCGCCTGCAGGGCTTCGCCGATGGCTTCGTTGAACGCCTGCAGGTCACCCGGGTTGCGCGAGGTGATCAGAGTCCAGCCGTTCGCCGGGCAGACTTTCACCCGCGTGTCGACCCAGTCCGCGCCGGCGTTGGTCAGGTCGATACGCACGCTGGAATAGGAGGTCAGGGTCTTGCCGCGGGCGACACCGGCGTCGATCAGCAGCCAGGGGCCGTGGCAGATGGCGGCGACCGTCTTGCCTGCGTCGCTGAATTCCCTGACCAGGCGCCGGGCCTCGCTGTCCTGGCGCAGGGTGTCGGCATTCACCGTGCCGCCGGGGACCAGCAGCAAGTCGTAGTCCTCGGCGCGCAGGCCTTGCAGCCTGGCGTCGGAATTGACGATCAGGTCCTTCTCGCTGTCGTGCACCCAGGTCTGCGCTTCGCCGCCCTCGATGGTCGCGTGGGTGACCGTGGCGCCCTGTTGCTTCAGGGTCTTCAGCGGTTCGAGCAGCTCGTCGCGCTCGATGCCGGTGTTGGCGGTGATGACCAGGACGTTCTTGCCTTGCAGCTTCGCGCTCATGGTTTTCTCCTCTGCTGGTGCGCCCGTGGCGGGCGCCGTGGCGTGACATGCAGGAGAGTGGAAAGCTGGAGCGCCGGGGAGTTCGAAAGATTTGCCGGGCGGTGGGCCGGATCCTTGGCCTGTCAGCCTCCGGCGTCAGCGGAACAGCAGCGAATGATGCGCCGCGCCACCGGTGCGCGCGCCGTCGCCCACCGCGATGGCGACGTTGCCGGCCGCCAGCGCCGCGTCGCCGCAGGCGAAGACGCCGGGAACGCTGGTTTCGCGCATGCCGTCGGTCCTGATGAACGGCCCGCTCGGGCCGTCCTCGAACTCGCAGCCGAGCAACGCCGCCAGCGGGCTGGCCATGCGCGTACGCGGCTGGGTGAACAACCCCGCGAGCGTAATCGTGCGGCCACTGGCCAGGGTCACGTCGGCGCGCGCGCCGCCCAGCGCGACCACGGCTTCGCGCTCGATCGTCACGCCGCGCCGGTCCAGCCTGGACATTTGCTCGGCATCCGGTTCGAAGACGCCGTTGAGGAAAAAGGTGGTCGCTCCCCAGTCGGGCAACATCAGGGCGTGGTGGATGGCCAGCGGTGAGGCCGCCAGTACGCCAATCGGCCCGCCGTCCAGTTCGTAGCCGTGGCAATACGGGCAATGGAACACGTGCCGTCCCCAGCGCTCGGCAAGACCGGGGATCTCCGGCAGCTCGTCGGCGACCCCGCTGGCGAGGATCAGCCGGCGCGCGGTGAAGCGTTCTCCGTTGGCGGCCTTCACCACGAAACCGTCCGCCTCCTTCTTCGCCGCGACGGCGGCTTCGGACAGCCACTCGACGCTGGGATAGGCCAGCAACTGGGCGCGGGCGTCATCGGCGATGGCCGCCGGATCGCGGCCGTCCTGGCCGAGAAAGCCGTGGGAGGCCCGGGCGAAGCGGTTGCGTCGCAGTCCCGTATCCATCACCAGCACCCTGCGCCGCGCCCGCGCCAGTTGCATGCCCGCGGAGATGCCGGCGTAGCTGCCGCCCACGATGATCACGTCGAAAGTCATGGCGTATCTCCCATTCGGATAGTCACGCAACAACGTAAGTTTCATGAGATGCGCTTGTCAACGCTCTCGTAACTTTTTCTGTAGCGAGACATACTCATGGTCTTTCCGTCACGAGCCCGCCGTTCATGAGAAACGACACCCGCCTCTCGCGCATGCTCCATGTGCTGATCCATATGGCCCGCCACGAAGGGCCGGCGACTTCCGAAGCCATCGCGCAGATGCTCGGCACCAACCCGGTGGTGGTGCGACGGACCATGGCGCTGCTGAAGAACGAAGGCTACGTGAGTTCGGAGAAGGGCCATCGCGGCGGTTGGCGGCTGGCCAAGCCGTTGGCGGACATCACCTTGCTGGATATCCACCAGGCGCTGGGAGCGTCCTCGATCTTCGCCATCGGCCTGTCTACCGATCATCCGGAATGCCTGGTCGAGCAGGCGGTCAACGAAGCGCTCGGCGAGGCGTTCGAGGCGGCGCAGGCGTTGCTCCTGGAGCGCCTGGGGAGCGTCACGCTGGAGCAGTTGGCGAGCGAGTTCGAGCGCCGCTATCGGCCCTGCTGAGGCGCCTCGAAGGGCCGTTCGGACACCGCCGCCGCGCCTGCGGAGGCACGCCGGCGGTCCGGGATCAGAGCGAGTACTTCACCGTGAACATCAGGTTGCGCGGCTCGCCGTAGTTGAGGTTGCCGAAGTCGATGCCGCTGTAATAGTACTTGTCGAACAGGTTGTTGAAGTTCAGCCGCGTGTCGATCCGTTCGTTGACCTTGTAGCCGAGCATGGCATTGACCACGGTGTAGCCGCCCTGCTGGAAACCGGTGCTGCTGTCCTCGGTCTTGCTCTGGGTGGCCAGGTCGCCGCCGACGCGCCATTTGTGCAGTTCGCCGGGTAGCGTGTAGCTGGTGGCGAGCTTGAACAGGTGGCGTGGCTTGGCCGCGTCGAATGGCTTGCCCTCGTTGGCCTTGTTGCTGTCGTGCTTGTACTTGGCGTCGACGTAGGTATAGCCGGCCATCATCTGCCAGTCGTCGCTCAGCGCACCGCTCAGCTCCAGGTCGACGCCCTGGCTGCGGACCTTGCCCGAAGCGCGCGAGCAATAGCGCGAGGTGGGGCTGAAGGGGCATGGCGAGGGGCCGCCGACGTCCTCGGTGGCGCGGTTTTCCTGGTCGATCTGGAACAGCGCGATCTGCGAATTGAGCGCGCCGCCGAAGTGTTCGCCCTTCAGGCCGATCTCGTAGTTCTTGCCGGTGATCGGGTCGAGCAGGCCGCCGCCGGCGTCGAAGTTGCTCTGCGGCTTGAAGATGTCGGTATAGCTGGCGTAGACCGAGTAGGTCTGGTTCAGGTCGTAGATCACCCCGGCATAGCGGGTGACGTTGCGGGTGACCTTGTAGCTGTCGGTATCGGCGTCGGCCTTGTACCAGTCCAGGCGCCCGCCGAGGATCACTTTCAGCGGGTCGGCGAGGTTCAACCGGGTGGTGAGGTAGGCGCCTTTCTGTTCCTGGTCGAGCTTCATGCCCCACAGGCTGGTGTTCAGCCTCGGCTTGAGAGTCGAGCTCGGGTCCCATTGGGTCGGGTCCATCGGCCCGGTCGGGGTGCCGTCCTTGTTGAACAGGCTGCCCCAGCCGCCGTGGCCGTCGAAGCGTTCCTGGCGATAGCTGGCGCCGACCACCAGCTCGTGCTCGCGGCCGAGCAACTGGAAGGGACCGTTGGCATAGGCGTCATAGCTGTCGTGGTCGTCGGTGTAGCTGTAGTCGCCGGGGTTCTGGGTCATGCTGGCGCAGCCGGTGGTCGAGTAGTAGCAGTCGTTGTACAGCCCGAGCATGTTGATTCGCGCCCACAGCTTGTCGGCGGCCAGCTTCATCTGCCAACCGTTGGCGAAGCGGTGGGTCAGGTCGCTGAACAGGTGGGTGGTGTCGGTATCCCAGTAGGACCAGTCGGCGCCGTAGTAGGACGAGCGCTTGAGGTCCAGGTGGCGGCCGCCCAGCGGGCTGGGCAGGCCTACCCAGTTGTCGTTGCGGTTGTCGTTCTGGTTCGAGGCGCCGATGGCGAAGGTGGTGTCCGGGCTCAGGTCGGCTTCGGCGATCCCGTAGAACACGCCGCGTTCGCTGCTGACGTGGTCCTGGAAACTGTTGCCTTTCTGGTAGGCGACCACCGCGCGGCCGCGCAGGGTTCCTTCGCTGTTCAGCGGACCGGAAACGTCGGCCTCGCTGCGATAGCGGTCCCAGGTGCCGACGCTGCCTTGCAGGGAGGCGCGGAAGTCCTGGGTCGGACGCTTGCGCACCATGTTGATCGCCGCCGCCGGGTTGCCTGCGCCCTGCATCAGGCCGGTGGCACCGCGCACCACTTCGACGCGGTCGAACATGGCCAGGTCGGCGGCGGAAATGACGTCCTGGGTATAGGTGGAAATGCTCGTCGGCAGGCCGTCGTACATGATGTTGTCGACGTCGAAGCCGCGCGCCGCGTACTTCACCCGGGCCGGCCCGTACTGTTGCACGGTGAGGCCGGTGACGCCCTTCACCGCGTCGTTGAGGTCGCGCATGCCCTGGTCGTCCATGCGCTGGCGGGTGACCACGCTGACCGACTGAGGGGTCTCGCGGATCGACATCGCCAGCTTGGTCGAGGTGCGCATCGCCCGGGTGGTGTAGGAGCCGCTGTCTTCGGTGATGGCGGCGGTGGCCGGGTCCTGGGTGGCGACCACGCTGAGCGCGCCGAGGTCGACGCTGTCGCCGGGGGCGATGCCGGCACCTGTCGGCGCGGCCTCGACCCAGGCGTCGCCGCCCCGTACCTCCCCGCTCAGTCCGGAACCTGCGAGCAGACGCTGCAGTGCCTCGCTCGGCTCCAGCGTGCCGCGTAGGGCCGGTGCGCGCCGGTCGGCCACGGCCGCGCGGTCGAAACGGATGCGCAGGCCGCTGGCGCCCTGCAATTGCTCGAGGGATGCGGCCAGGGGCTGGGCGGGAAGGTCAAGGGCGATGGGAGCGGCCTGGGCGGCCAGGGAAAGCGAGGAGAGACCGAGCAATAACGCACTGGAAACGACGTGTTTCATCTGCAGTGTCCTGGATGGCGGCGCAGGCAGGCCGTTGGCGCGACCGGCTGCGTTTCTTGTTTATGTGGGAAACCGGCGTAGGAATTCGCGGCGGGGCAAGTGTATGTAAATGTAAAAATGGAGTAAATGATAGAGATTATCGTTATCAGTAGTATTCGTGGGAATCCGATGAACTGCGTTCTGCCAGCGGCTGGCGGGAATTTCCGCTGGATACCTCCCGTGCAGGCCGCCTGGATTCGTGATTCCAACGCAAATGAATTTGCTCGATTCGGGCCTTAATCGAAGAGATGTAAGCCGCCACACTGCGCTTCCTTCGAGTCATCCCGCCCACGGAGCGCAGCCATGTCTTCCACCATCCACCCCCTCCCGTCCTTCGGTCTCGGCACCTTCCGCCTCACCGGCCAGGTCGTCGTCGACTCGGTGCGCAGCGCCCTCGAGCTGGGTTATCGCGCCATCGATACCGCGCAGATCTACGGCAACGAGGCGGATATCGGCCGCGCGATCGCCGAGAGCGGCGTACCGCGTTCCGAGCTGTTCCTCACCACCAAGGTCTGGGTCGACAACTACGCCTGCGAAAAGCTGCTCGCCAGCCTGCGCGAGAGTCTGGAGAAACTGCGCACCGACCGGTTGGACCTGGTCCTGATCCATTGGCCGGCACCCGGCAACGGCGTCGAGCTGGCGGAGTACATGGCGGCGCTGGCGGAAGCCAAGTCCCTGGGCCTGACCCGGCGGATCGGCGTCTCCAACTTCAACATCGAACTGACCCGCCAGGCCATCGCCGCGGTCGGTGCGGGCGAGATATCCACCAACCAGATCGAACTCAGCCCTTACTTGCAGAACCGCGCGCTGACCGCCTACCTCGAGGAGCAGGGCATCGCGGTCACCTCGTACATGACCCTGGCCTACGGCAAGGTGCTGAAGGACCCGGCGCTGGCCGGGATAGCCGCCAGGCACCGGGCCACGGTCGCCCAGGTGGCGCTGGCCTGGGCGATGCAACTGGGCTACGCGGTGATTCCGTCCTCGACCCGCCGCGAGAACCTCGCCAGCAACCTGCTGGCGCGCGACCTGCGCCTGGACGCCGAGGACATGGCGCGCATCGCCGGCCTCGAGCGTAACGGCCGCGAGGTCAGTCCGCAGGGCCTGGCGCCGGCCTGGGACTGAGAACCGCGTCGAGGGTCCGCCGCGCCGAGGCTCCGGTCGCGCGGTCGGTTCAGAGCTCGATGCGGTATTCGATCACGCCCGGCTTGTCCGCCACCCAGTCGTACAGGCGCTGCGCCCTGTGGTTGCTTTCCTGGGTATGCCAGTAGAGCCGCGCGCAGCGACGTTCCTCGGCCTGCCGGCGGACGTACTCGATCAACTGCTTGCCGATCTGCTGGCCGCGCACGTCGGGCGAGACATAGAGGTCTTCCAGGTAGCAGACGTCCTGTGCCGCCCAGGTCGAGCGGTGGTAGAGGAAGTTGACGATGCCATGCAGGCCGCGACCGTCGCTGGCCACCGCGCAGTGCATCGGTTCGCCCTCGTCGAAGAAGCGCCGCCAGGTGGCCTCGGTGGTCTGTGCCGAGAGTTCGACTTCATAGAACGCCTGGTAGGCCTTCCAGTGTTCGAGCCACTGCTCGAAGTCCTCGTGTGCCACGGGGCGTACCGATACCAGTGTGTGCAGGGATTGCATCCAGTGCTTCCTTCTTTGGCTTGATGGGGCGATCCGGCGGAGGCCGGGACCGAGGGTCTTGACCCGGGTGTTTTTATAGCCGCCTAATGGCTTGCCATATCCCACCAATTAGATGATCGAGGGCAGACCATTTGTTCAGGCAATCACTGCTCGAATCGGTCAAGGCGCGACTCCTCCATCCACAGCTCCAGGCCCTGCCGCTGCATGCGCGAATCCAGCGCGCGATCCGCCAACTGATCCTCGACGGTGCCCTGGCGCCGGGCAATCCGTTGCCGGCCTCGCGGGCGCTGGCGCAGTCGTTGGGGGTATCCCGCGACACCGTCGAAGCGGCCTATTCGCACCTGCATGCCGAGGGCTTCATCGAGCGTCGGGTCGGCAGCGGCAGCGTGGTGGCCGCGGCTACCCGGCTGTCCCCCGGCCGGCGCGGTGCGGGCGCTCCACGACGGGTCGGCGGCGCGCCGCGACTGAGCCGGCGTGGCGAGGCGATGCAGGCTGGCGGCGGGGTTCGCGAGCAGCTCGTCCCGCGCCCCTTCGCTCCCGGCGTGCCGGAGACCCGCACCTTTCCCCTGGCGACCTGGGAGCGCCTGCAGCGCCAGGTCCTCAAGGAATATGGCGCGCGCGCCCTGACCCACGGCGACCCGCAGGGCGCCGAACCGCTGCGCCAGGCGATCGCCGACTACGTCAACCTGGAGCGTGGCGCACGCGCCACGGCCGACCGGGTACTGGTGCTGACCAGTTCGCAACAGGCGCTGGGTCTTTGCGCCAGCGTGCTGCTCGACGCCGGCGAGCGGATATTCGTCGAGGACCCGGCCTACTACGGCGCGCGCAAGGCCTTCGAGGCCGCAGGCCTGGAGTGCCTGCCGGTCCCGGTCGACGAACAGGGCCTGCGGCCCGAGCCGATCCTCGCCCAGCCGCAGGCGGCGCGGGCGCTGTGCCTGACCCCGTCGCACCATTACCCGACCGGCGTGACCCTGTCGCTGGAGCGTCGCCTGGCGCTGATCGAATGGGCGCAGCGGCAGCAGGCATGGATCATCGAGGACGACTACGACAGCGAGTTCCACTACGCCGGCCGGCCCACCGCCTGCGTGCAAGGCCTGGACGTCCACGAGCGGACGCTCTACATCGGCACGTTCACCAAGTCGCTGTTTCCCGGCCTGCGCATCGGCTACATGGTCCTGCCGCCGGCGCTGGTGGCACCGATGACCGTCGCCCGCTCCCTGCAGGACGGGCACAACGCCTCGCTGGCGCAACTGACCCTGGCGCGCTTCATCGCCGGCGGCCACTTCGGCGCCTACGTGCGCGGCATGCGCAACCTCTACGGCGAGCGCCTGGGATTCCTCGCGGAGCGGGTAGGCAAGCGTCTGGGCGGCCTGGTCGAGCCGCGCGTGCCGGCCGGCGGGCTACAGATGCCCGGGCTGCTCTGCGCGGAAATCGACGAAACGCGCGCCATCGCGGCGGCATACCGCGCCGGTGTCGAGCTGGTCGGGCTCAGCGCCCTGCATCTCGCCGCGCCACCGCGAGCGGGTTTCCTGATGGGCTTCGCCGCCTACACCACGGACGAGCTGGAGGCGGCGGTCGGGGTCCTCGCGAAGACCCTGCGCGGTTTGCGTGCGAATCCCTAGGTCGCCGGCAAGCGTTCAGTCGCGCAGGGCGTAGACGTAGGCATCGACCTGGGCGCCGTCGGCCAGCGTTACCCGGGTCGCCACGCGCCGGTATTCGGTGCCTTCGAATTCATCCAGCGCGGGCCAGTGCTCGGCGAGGCGGTCGGAGACGAACACATGGCCGTGGATTTCCTCGCCGTCGGCGTCGATCGCCAGGCCCGGAAAGCCCATCCCGGCGCCCCAGCCCTTTTCCAGCAGGCGACCGCGGAGGCTGGCCGCCTGCCATTGCCCGCCGATCTTCTGCATCAGGTGTTCGTTGGGACGGCCGGGGCCGAGGCTGCCGTAGACGAAGAGTCGCTGCATCGATAACTCCCTTGAACGGAAGAGCGTGGGCGCAAGACGTGAAGCCTTCCGCCCGCGCCTTTCACTTGCTTGCCAGCGGTGGAGTACGCGGCGGCACGATACGCCGCGAGCCGGTCGACTCGAAGGCCGCGGCGAAGCGCAGCAGCGCCGAGTCGTCGTAGGCGCGGCCGGCGAAGGTCAGGCCCACCGGCATGCCGATGTCGGCCATCACCCCCATCGGTACGGTGACCGTCGGCACGCCGAGGTGGCGGATGGCGAGGTTGCCGTTGGCGACCCAGACACCGTTGCTCCAGGCGATGTCGGCCGAGGCCGGGTTGACGTCGGCGTCCGCCGGGCCGACGTCGGCGACGGTGGGGAAGAGCACGGCGTCCAGGCGCAGGCGTCGCATCCACTCCTCGAGGTCGATCCGCCGGGTTTCCTCAAGGCCGCGCAGGCCATCGGGGAGGGTCGCGATCCGGTCCCAGGGCTTGATGCCGCGCTCGGCCATCCGCACGTATTCGTCCATGCCGGCGGCCAGGTCGCCCTCGCGGTTGGGCAGGGTGCCGGGGTCGTGGGGGAAGATCTGCGGGCCGTCGACATCCGCCAGGCGGTTCAGCTTCGGATCGCCATTGGCGCGCAGGAAGTCGTCGAAGCCCCAGGCCGAGAGTTCCCACAGCTCGTCGTGGAGGAATTCCTTCGACACCAGGCCGCGGTTGAACACGGTGGGCGCGCCGGGTCGGTCGCCCTCGCAGTTCGACACCAGCGGGAAGTCCACCTCGATCACTTCGGCGCCGGCGGCTTCCAGGGCCTTGCGCGCCTGTTCCCAGAGGGCGATGACCGAGGGCCGGGTATGGATGCGCTGGCCGGTCGGGCCGCCGATCCCGGGGGACTCGCTGGTGCCCGCATCGGGGTCGGCGTTGATGAACATGCGCGGCACGCCGAAGCGCTTGCCGGCCAGGGCCTCGGCGCCTGCGGCCAGGGCCGGGTAGCTCGCCGGGCGTACCTCGGAGGCCTTGGGGATCGGCACCCAGGGCTGCATGCGCCAGAGGTCGCCGCGGGTATCGGGATCGTCGGCGACCACCACGTCGAGGATTTCCAGCAGGTCGGCCATGCTCCGCGCATAGGGCACCACCACGTCCATGGTCGGCGTCAGCGGCCAGTTGCCGCGCACCGAGATCACCCCGCGCGAAGGGGTGTAGGCGCACAGGCCGTTGTTCGACGCCGGGCCGCGCCCGCTCGACCAGGTTTCCTCGGCCAGGCCGAAGGCGGCGAAGCTGGCCGCGGTGGCGGTGCCGGCGCCATTGGAGGACCCCGAGGCGAAGGGCGCGGTGAGGTAGGCGGCATTGTACGGGCTCTCCGCGCGGCCGTAGACGCCGCGCTGCATGCCGCCGTTGGCCATGGGCGGCATGTTGGTCTTGCCCAGGCAGATCGCCCCGGCGGCGCGCAGGCGCTCGACGGTGAAGGCATCGCGCTGGGCCACCAGGTCCTTGAACGCCGGGCTGCCGGAAGCCGCGGTGAGGCCCTTGACCAGGTAGCTGTCCTTGGCGGTGTAGGGAATGCCGTCCAGCGGACCGAGGGTCTCGCCACGCGCCCGGCGGGCGTCGGAGGCCTGCGCTTCGGCCAGCGCATCGGGATTGCGCACCACCACCGCGTTCAGCGCGGTGGGCGTGCCGGGTGCATCGTAGGCGTCGATCCGCGCCAGGTAGGCCTGGACCAGTTCGACCGCCGTGGTACGACCGGACTCGAGCGCGTCACGCAGCTCGGCGATGGAAACCTCGGTGACCTCGATCATGCTGTCACCGCCTGGCGAATGGAGACGGGGAGACCGTTAGCGACGCTCATCATCGTTCCTCTTGTTCTCTGCTTGCTGCGACGGGGGCGGACCTTAGCCCGGCGCCGGAAGCGCCAGTGTACCAACTTGGCCGGTGGCGGCGCTGTCCGGCCGGCGTGTCGCGACCGTTCCCGGCCAGGCCCGGCCTCAGGGCTGCCGGGGAGGGTTGGTAGTGCTGAAGATGTAGCGCGCGAAGCGCCATTGGCCGTCGTTTTCGCGGTGCAGGAGGAACACCTCCTGGTTGGCCTCGGCGCCTGCGGGAGCGTCGACGCCGAGCACTTTCACCGTGCCGTTGGAGCGGGTCCGGGCGAAGGCCCAGTCCGGGCCCAGCGGACGGATCTCGTCGATGCTGAAGTCGATGTCCAGGCGGATCTTCGCGAACACCTGCCGGTAGGCCGCGCGTACCGCCTCGCGGCCTACCGCGGGCAGGCTGTGTTGCGGCATGAACACCGGGTCGCGGGCATAGAGCTTCATCACCGCGTCGACGTCGGAGGCATTCAGTGCCTGTTCATAGCGTTCCAACTGCCGGGTGACGGCAGTCTCGACGTTGGTATCCGGGGCCGCTGTGGCGGTGTGCGCCGCGAACGGCGAGAGGCTGGCGAACAGGAACGGAAGCGCCAGTCGGGCAAGGGGAATACGGAGCATGGTCGGTTCTCCTCTAGACACGGACGACGAACTTGCCGAACGCGCGATTGGCCTCCATGAGGCTGTGGGCGCGGGGCAGGTCGTCGAAGTCGAAGGCGGCGGAGAGCAGAGAGGGCAGGCGGCCGGCGGTCCGTTCCCGCACCACCCAGCCCAGTGGCGACTCGCCCAGGTCCATGTACGCGCCTCCGAGCAGGCCGCTGGGGAAGAAGCTCAGGCGGGTCGCGCCGGGCAGGTCCTGCATCAACTGGAACTGTTCGAGCAACGGCGGGCCGCCGAGCAGACCGATCACGCACACCGAGCCGAACGGGCGCAGGCAGCGGACGCTGTCGCGCAGGGTTGGCGCGCCGACCACCTCGAGCGCGGCGTCCACCCCTTCCGGCGCCGCCGCGAGTATCGACGCGCAGAGTTCGCCGTCGTCGATGAACACCTGGTCGGCGCCCAACTGCCGCAGGCGCGCCGTGTGCTCCGCGCTGCGGGTACTGGCTAGCACCCGCAGGCCGCGTGCCTTGGCGTAGGTCAGGGCGGCCAGGCCGACCGAAGAGGTGGCGCCGCGTACCAGCAGGGTCTGCCCAGGCTGGATCGCCAGGCTGCGATCCAGGGCGCCCCATACGGTCAGGTAGGCCTGTGGCAGCGCCGCCAGCTCTTCCCAGGACAGTTCGCTGTCCGGCAAGGCCACCACATTGCTGCGCAGGACCGTGACCTCTTCCGCGTAGCTGCCGTTGCGGCTGAACTGCATGCCGCCCATCGCGGTGGCGACCCGCTGGCCGACCCGGAATTGCCCGGCCGGGTCCTGAAGGACTTCGCCGACCGCTTCGATACCGGGTACCACCGGCCCGGCGATCGGCCCCATCTTGCCGGCGCGCCGGTAGAGTTCGGCGCGGTTCAGGCCGAAGGCACGCACGCGTATCCGTACTTCGTTGGCGTTCGGTTCGGGCGAGGCGATGTCGTGCAGGCGCAGGACTTCCGGGCCGCCAGGCTGTTCGATGACGTAGGCTTTCATGTCGGTGGCTCCTCAGGCGCGCGGTTGGTTGGTGGCGAAGAGATAGCGGTGGATCTTCCAGTGGCCGTGTTCGCGCCGGAACACGAACAGCTCGTTGTTGCCCTCCGCGATTTCCACGTCTTCGGCCAGGAGGCGGGTGCGGCCGGCCGAACTGGTGCGGGCCCAGGCCCAGTCGCCGATGACCTCGACCTCGTGGATGTCGAAGCGGATCTGCAACTTGATACTGGCGAACACTTGCTGGTAGCCGGCGCGGACTGCCTCGCGGCCGACCAGGGCCGGGGCGTGCTGCGGCATGAATACCGGCGCTTCGCCGTAGAGATCGAGGATGGCGTCGATGTCGTTGGCGTTGAGGGCGGTCTCGTAGGATTGCAGGATGGACTGGATGGTCATGGTCGGTATCTCCGTGGTGGGCCACCGTCGATGGTGGGCGAGTCCGACTTTCCTCCTTTCGAATTCGGTATAAAACTTACAGGATAGAGAGTTTATCTATCATTTATGAGAGGGATGCATGGACCTCAATGCGCTCCGTATGTTCGTCGGCGTCGTTCAGGCGGGCAGCCTGTCGGCTGCAGCCGCACGCCTTGAGATACCGCTGCCGACGCTCAGCCGACGGGTCCGCGAGCTGGAGCACCAGCTCGCCGTGCAACTGCTCGAGCGTTCGGTCCGCGGCACGCGGCTGACCGAGGCGGGCATGCGTCTCTACGAGAACGCCGCGCGCGGTGTCGAGATACTGCACGAGGCGGAGCAGGCCCTGGCGTCGGACCAGGCGCGTCTGAAGGGACGCCTGCGGTTGTCGTTGCCGCCCGGCTTCGAACCCTGGTGGGAGCTGCTGGGGGTGTTCCAGCGGCGCTATCCGGATATCCGCGTGCAGGTGTTCACCTCCGAGCGGCGCATCGATCTCGTCGAGGATGGGGTCGACGTGGCCCTTCGGGTCGGCGCGGTTGCCCATGAGGCGATGGTGGCGCGCCGCCTCTTCGCCTATCGCCACGTTCTGGTGGGTAGCCCGCGCCTGCTTGAACGCGAGGGTGGAATGGAAACGCTGGACGACCTGCGCCGTTTCCCGGTCGGCATGTGGTACCCGGGCGGCAGCGGCGAGGGCGCCTGGCTGCTCGGTGGCCAAGCGGTCAAGCCGCGGATCGTGCTGGCGACCAATGACTACGCGCATCTGCGTGCCCGCGCCCTGGATGCCGAACTGGTCACCGAGCTACCACCGTTCATGGCTGCCGCCGCGGTGCGTGCGGGGCAACTGATCGAGTTGCTGCCTGAGCACCCCTTGCCGGAGCAGGAGATCCACTTGCTCTATCCGTCGCACCGGCATCCGTCGACGATCGTCAGGTGCTACCTGGATTTCTGCCAGCAGCACCTGGACCTGCTGCACGATGCCTGTCGGCTGGACGGCCCTGCGCCTGGCGCGGGGTAGGACGCTGGCGTCAGCGTCGTCGCGCCAGGCGCGCGACGACGGGGAGCAGCGCCAGACCGAGTACGGCGAGGGCCGCTGCGACGAAGCCGATTCGTTCCAGGCCGAGAGTCGCGATGGTCTCTCCGCCAAGTAGCGCGCCGAGGCCGATCCCGGCATTGGCGGCGGCGACGTTGCTGGTCGCGGCCAGCGCCTGGGCATGCTGCACCGAGCGCATCACGCGCACCTGGCAAACCGGATAGAGCGCGGTATTGGCCACGCCCCAAAGCGCCAGTGCGAGGCAGAACAGGAGCGGCTGGCCGGCCAGGGGGACGCTGGCGGCCATGCCGAGCGCGAGCAGGACGAGGAACAGTGCGGTGGCGCGCAGCGGCGAGCGGTCGACCAGCCTGCCGCCGAGCCAGTTGCCGAACAGGCCTACCGCGCCGAAGCCCATCAGCCACCAGCCGATCCGCGCCGGAGTGATCCCGGCGATACGTTCGAGGATATCGGCCAGGTAGGTGTATGAAACGAACATGGCACTGAACACCAGCACCGACAGCGCGACATTGGCGAGGAACAGCGGTTCGCCGAATATCCGCGCCTGCCGGCGCAGATCGAGACGTTCGCCACGGTCCACGGCGGGCATGAACAGGACGAGGGCGACGGCCATCAGCAGCGACAGCCCGGCGAGTATCCAGAAGGCGCCGCGCCAGCCGATGCCGTTGGCGGCCAGGGTGCCGAGCGGAATGCCCAGCAGGAGCGCGCAGGAAATGCCCAGGTAGACCCTGGCGATGGCCTGCCCGGCGCGCTCGGTACCGGCCAGTTGCGCTGCCGTTTCGCTGGCGGTGCCCCAGAACACCGGCAGCATCAGCGCCGGCACGAAGCGGGCGACGGCGAGCAGCCTGAGGTCGGTCGAGAGCGCGGCGAGGCCGTTGGACAGGGCGAACACCAGCAGGATGGCGACGAACAGCGGCTTGCGTGGCAGGTGGGCGAGCACGGCGGTCAGCGGCGGCCCGAAGAGCATCACGGTAAAGGCGAACAGGGTCACCAGCCGGCCTGCCGCGGAGATGGATATCTGCAGGTCGCGGGCCAGGCTCGGCAACAGGCCGACGATGAGAAATTCGGTGGTAACGATGAGAAACGCGGAGAAGGCCAGGATCGCGACGCTCAGTGTGGAGCGAGGGGCGGCGGCCGGAACGGGGCTGGTGAAGACGGTCATGGAAGCGGCATTCCTCGAATGGAAGGCCGCCATGCTATTGATTCTCCGAATTCCTATCCCTGGCGTTTTTTCCTCTATGCGAGGAATCAAATTCATTAATTGCCCAAGATGTGGCCGGAGGGGATGAGGCTGCGGCCAAGCACGTCGAGCAGGGCGCCGACCTTGGGCAGGTTTTCACGTCGCTTCTGCCAGGCCAGGTTGATCGACAGGCCGTCGCTGGCCAGTTGTGGCAGGACCTCGCGCAGGCGCCCGCTCTCCAGATGCCGGCTGACCAGCCAGGTCGGCAATTGGCCGATGCCGTGGCTGGCAAGCAGTGCCTGCACCACGCCCTCGCCATCGCCTATCGCGATCCGCGTCGGCATCACCCGTCGTTCCAGCTCGCCTGGCTGGTGTCCCGGGAAGTTCCAGGGGGTGGTCAGGCCATCGCCCTGGCCGTACAGCACGCAGTCGTGAGCGGCCAGCTCTTCCACATCGCGGGGCTCGCCGTGTGCGGCGAGGTAGGCCGGCGCGGCACAGAACACCAGGCGCTGTGCGCCGAGGTAGCGGTGACCGAGGGTTTCCGGCCAGATATCCGGACCGCCTATGCGCACCAGGATATCGATGCCCTGGCTGACGGGGTCGATGAAGTCGTCGCTGAAGGAGATATGTGGCACGAGCAGCGCGTGGCGCCTGGCGAAGTCGAGCACCACCGGTAGCACGTGCAGGCGCCCGTAGGAAGCAGGCAGGTCGAGACGGATGCGTCCGCCTGTCTGGTGGTGCTCGGCGTGCAGCGCCAGCTCGGACTCTTCGAGGTCGCCGAGCACTCGCGAACAGGTGCGGTAGAACGTCGTGCCGGCGTCGGTCAGCGCCAGTCGACGAGTGGTCCTCTCGAACAGGCGCAGGCCGAGGCGGTCTTCCAGCCGGGCAATGGCCTTGCTCACCGCCGAGGCGGTCAGGTGCAGTCGCTCCGCCGCCGCGCTGAAGCTGCCGGCTTCGGCGACGCAGACGAAGACGTCTATGCCTTTCAGACGTTCTGAGGAAAACACCGCGACCTCTCGCGAAGGGGGATGATGCGCGCCATGTTCGCCGAAGCGCGGCGTCGGAGAAAGTCCGCGGGCTGTCGCCGGCCGCCGGCGAGGCGTAAGGTGCGGCGTCGGGGGGACCATTTCACGCTGGGGAATCGTCATGACGAATCATCGTACCGCGCTGGTCACCGGCGCCACCCGTGGCATCGGCCTGGCCCTGGCCAGGCGCTTGGCGGCCTCCGGCTGGCGCGTAGTGGGCATCGCCCGCCATGCCAGCGACGACTTTCCTGGACGTCTGCTGTGCTGCGACCTGGCCGATCCTGCGCAAACCGCCGAGACGCTGCGCGGATTGCTCTCGGAAAGCGCCGTGGATGCGTTGGTCAACAACGCCGGGATCGCCCTGCCGCAAAGCCTGGAGAACCTCGACCTGGCCGCTCTGCAACAGGTCTTCGACCTCAACGTACGGGTCGCCGTGCAGCTTGCCCAGGCCTGCCTGCCGGGGCTCAAACGTTCGCCGGCGGGCCGCATCGTCAACCTGTGCAGCCGGGCGATCCACGGCGCCCGCGAACGCACCGCCTACGCCGCGGCGAAGAGCGCGCTGGTCGGGGTGACTCGCACCTGGGCGCTGGAGCTGGCGCCGCTGGGCATCACGGTCAACGCGGTGGCGCCCGGGCCGATCGAGACCGAACTGTTCCGCCAGACTCGCCCGGTCGGCGGCGAGGAGGAGCGGCGGATTCTCTCGACCATCCCCATGCAGCGGCTCGGGCGGCCGGACGAAGTGGCCGCGCTGATCGAGTTCCTGCTCAGCGAGGGCGCTTCGTTCGTCACCGGCCAGGTGATCGGCGTCGACGGCGGTGGCAGCCTGGGCGGTCGTTGAGGCCGGGGCTCAGATCCGGCGGCTGCGCAGCAGTAGCCAGAGCAGGTAGAAACCGCCGAGCAGGCCGGTCATCAGGCCGATCGGCAGGTTGGCGACGTATGCCAGGCGCTGGCCGAGCAGGTCGGCGGCCAGCAGCAGGACCGCGCCCATCAATGCGCCGGACAGCAACGGCACCCCGGCCGAGCGGGTCAGGCGCCGGGCCAGTTGCGGGCCGGCCAGGGCGATGAAGGCGATGGGGCCGGCCGCGGCGGTGGCGATGGCGGTCATGCCGACGGCGACCAGGACCATCTGCAAGCGCACGCGCTCCACCGCCACGCCGAGCTGGGCGGCGCTGGCATCGCCCAGCTCCAGCACCTCCAGGCGTCGACCGTGGTACAGCGCCAGCGGCACGCTGGCGAGCAGGCCCAGCGCTGCCGGGACGACGTGCGACCAGGTCCGGGTGTTCAGCGAGCCGGCCAGCCAGAGCTGGGCGTACATCGCCTGGTCGAGGTTGCCGGTGACCAGCAGCAGGCTGTTCAGGCCCGACAGGCTGGCGCCGACACCGATGCCCACCAGCACCAGGCGGTAGCCGCCGGCGGTGGCGCCCCGGCGCGCCAGCAGCACCACCGCCAGCGCCGTGCAGAGGCCGGCGGCCAGCGCCGCCAGCGAGGTGGCCAGCGGGCCGGCATCGAACAGGATGATCTGCACGATGGCGCCGCTGGCGGCGCCGGTGGTGAAACCGATGACGTCGGGCGAGCCCAGCGGATTGCGCGAGATCGACTGGAAGATCGCCCCGGCCATGCCCAGCGCGGCGCCGACCAGGCAGGCGGTGAGCACCCGTGGCAGGCGCACGCGCTGGACGATGCGCTGGGCGGTGGGGTCCTGGCCCTGGCCGAGTAGGCTGGCGAACACCTCTGCCGGGCCCAGCGCCAGGCTGCCGGTCCCCAGCAGCGCCGCCGCCAGCGCCAGCCCGACCCCCGCGAGGACCAGGCAGGCCAGCGCCGCCCGTGGCCGCCAACGCAGCGACAGGGAACCCAGGCGCAGGGCGTGGAGACCGTTCACAGGCGGCTCAGGCGGAAGCGCCTGACCAGGACGATGAAGGCCGGTCCGCCGAGCAGCAACGCGACGATTCCGGCGGCGATCTCCGCCGGCGCCGCCAGCAGCCGCCCGAGGATGTCGGCGCCGAGCAGCAGGCCGGCGGCGATCAGCGCCGAGAAAGACAGGATCCAGCGCTGGTCCGGTCCGGCCAGCAGTCGCGCGAGGTGCGGGGCGACCAGGCCGACGAAGGCGATCGGCCCGGCCAGGGCGGTCGCCGCGCCGGCCAGCAGCATCACCGCCAGGCAGGCGAGCAACCAGGTCAGGCGCAGGTCGACGCCGAGCGCCTGGCCGATCTCCTGGCCCAGGGCCAGGGCATTGAGCCTGGCGGCGAGGGCGAAGGCGGCGGCCAGCCCGGCGCCGATGGCCAGACCCGGCCATCCGAGCAGGGCGAAGCCGCTGCCGGAAAGCGAGCCGGCGGCCCAGTGGCGGAAGCGGTCGAAGACTTCCGGCGGGGCGTTCAGCACGATGATCCCGGTCAGCGAGGCGAGCATCACCGACAAGCCGGCACCCGCCAGCACCAGGCGCACCGGGTTGGTGCCGGTCTCGCGGGCCTGGCCGAGAAGGAATACGGCGATGCCGGCCAGGCCGGCGCCGAGGAAGGCGCAACCGAGGTACTGGCCCATGCTCGCCAGGTCGAACAGCGCGACCCCGACGATCACCGCCAGCGCCGCGCCGGCGTTGATCCCCAGCAGGCCGGGTTCGGCCAGCGGATTGCGCGTCAGCGCCTGCATCAGCGCGCCGGCCACTCCCAGCGCCGCGCCGGCCAGCAGCGCCACCAGGGTGCGTGGCAGGCGCAGTTCGCGTACCACCAGGTGGCGATCATCGTGCGGATCGACGGCTTGCAGGGCGTCCAGGGTGACCGCCAGAGGCACCGGCCGCGAGCCCAGCGCCAGGCTGGCCAGGGCCGCCAGCGCGAGCAGCAGCGCGCCGGCGAGCAGGCCCCAGGCGCGCAGGCGCCGGCGGCGCATCGGGGACGCCTGCATAAGCGGACTTCCGGCGAACGGGCGCATGGCTCAGCGGAAATGGCGGGCGACGTTGTCGATCATCTGCCGCCCCGAGTAGTAGTCGATGCGGAAGGAACTGGGGCCCAGGGCGTACACGCGCTTTTCGCGCACCGCCGACAGGTTGGCCAGCACCGGGTCGGCGAGGAACGCCTGCACGTCGTCGTCGCTGGCGCCGAGCAGGAACACGCTGTCGCCGGCGATGGCGGCGGGCAGGTTTTCCCGCGAGATGAACTGGAAGTCCGAGGCGCGTGTCACCTTGCCCGCCAGCGCCTCCGGCAGTTCCGCCACCTGGAAGCCGAGGGCTTCGAGCAGGCGTGCCTGGGGGCTGGCCTGGCGGCCGATGGAATAGCTGCCGGCGATGTTGTAGCCGACCACGCTGACCGGGCCCTGCGGCGGCGCGATGGCCGCGGCGACTTCGGCGGTGTAGGCGTCGAAGCGCTGGATGGCGGCCTGCGCCTGGCGTTCCAGGCCGGTGTGCCGGCCCAGCTCGGTAGCCAGTTCCTGCCAGCTGTGTTTCGAGTAGTCGACCACCAGCGTCGGTACGCCCTGCGCCTCCAGCTCCGCACGGTATGGCGCGGCGCTGTCGGCGCCGGTGGCGGAGGCGACCAGCAGGTCCGGATCCTGGGCGATCACCGCTTCGATGTCGAAGCGCAGGTTGCGGTAGAGCACCTCGACGCCACGTTGGTCGGCGACCTTCGCCCATTGCGAGAAGAAGCCCTTGGCGTCGGTCAGGCGACTTGGCGTGGTGGCGGCGCTGGCCACCAGCGGTGCGTCCATCGCCAGCAGGATGCCGGTGACGCTCGGGGTGGTGGAGACGATCCGCGCCGGCTTCGGCTCCCCGGCCGCGGCGAGGGTGGCGAACAGGCTCAGGGCGAGGGCGAGTAATGGCAGGGCGGAGCGGCGGCGGGTCGGCATGAAGGCTGTTTTCGCTGTAGGGGAAGCCGGGCGGACGGATTCATATGATAATGCTTCTCATGCAGTCTATTCCATAATGTAGAATCGATTCCACATATTCGAGCCATCTCATCTAGGAACCTCTCATGACCCATCGCCTGCACGCGGACGCCGTGACCTTGCGTCGCGACGCGCGGACCGTTTCGCGGAATCTCTCGCTGGCCATCCCCGAGGGTTCGTTCAGTGTGATCGTCGGGCCCAACGCCTGCGGCAAGTCGACCCTGCTGGCGGCATTGTCGCGTCTGTTGGCGCCGGCCGAGGGCCGGGTGGTGCTGGATGGCAGGGATATCCACAGCCTGCCGGGGCGGGAAGTGGCGCGGCGTCTCGGCCTGCTGCCGCAGAGCGCGCTGGCGCCGGATGGCATCACGGTGGCGGAGCTGGTGGCGCGCGGACGCTATCCGCACCAGTCGTTCCTGCGCCAGTGGTCGCCGGCGGATGAGCGCGCGGTAGCGGCGGCGCTACGCGCCACGCGGGTCGACGGCCTGGCCGAGCGACCGCTCGACGCGCTCTCCGGCGGCCAGCGGCAACGCGTGTGGATCGCCATGGTGCTGGCGCAGGAAACCCCGTTGCTGCTGCTCGACGAGCCGACCACCTACCTGGATATCGTCCACCAGATCGAATTGCTCGAACTGCTCGCCGAGCTGAATCGCCAGGGGCGCACCATCGTCGCCGTGCTGCACGACCTCAACCAGGCCTGCCGCTATGCCTCGCACCTGATCGCCATGCGTGACGGCGCGATCCTCGCCGAGGGCGCGCCGGCGCATATCTTCACCGAGCGTCTGGTGGAGGAGGTGTTCGGCTTGCGCTCGTTGATCATCGCCGACCCGGTCAGCGGCACGCCGCTGCTGGTGCCGCGCGGGATCGCCGCCGACGCGCCGGGCTGAGGTGGCTCAGCGCGGCGGCGGCCGCATGCCGGGATGGAGGACCAGGCCGCCGGTGGACTGGTTGACCTGCAGCGCCTCGTGGAACAGCGCGTCGCGGTCTTCCGCCGACTGCAACTGGCCGAGATCGGTCACCGTGGTCATGGCGCAGACGATCTCCTGCTGGGCGTCGAACACCGGCGCCGCCTGGCCGGTGACGTTCGACAGCAGGTGGCTGGTCAGTTCGGCCCAGCAGCGCTCGCGCACCTCGTCGAGCAGCGCGCGGCTCGGCGGGCTGCCGCGGAAGTGCGCCGGTTGCTGCTTGCGCGCGGCGTCGACCACGGCCTTCGGCAGGAAGGCCTGGAACACCAGGCCGCAAGCGGTATTGTCGATGGGCAGGATATCGCCCAGGGCCAGCGGGTTGATCGAGAAATAGGCGCTGCGGTACCAGCGCACCAGGGTCGGGCCGCGCTCGGTCCAGATCGCCACCCCGCCGCTGGCGGCATGCCGTTGGGCCAGGGCCTTCATGTGGCGGGCGGCGATATCCACCGCGTCGATCCGCTTCAGCGCGCCTATGCCGATGCTCAGCGCCGCCGGCCCGAGGTCGTAGAGGCCGCTGAGCGGGTCCTGGCGGGCCAGGCCTTCCTTCACCAGGCTCTGCAGGTAGCGGTGCGCGGTGGAGCCGCCGGTGCCGGTGCGCCGGGCCACTTCGCCGAGGGCCAGCTCGCCTTCGGCGTTGGCCAGGGTCTTCAGGAAGCGCGCGGCGATGGACACCGACTGGATGGTGCCGGAGCGCTTTTCGCCCGGGGCGTCCGGCATCTCGTCCGCCGGGGGCTGCGAAGTATTCAACGGCTCGGTCTCCTCACCACGGTTGATCCATAGGCTTCGGTCCGCGCTGCGGTGGCGCGGGCGGCGCCCATGATACCGATTCCCCGGGGCGGTGGGGCGCCGCGGAAGGGACGGGCGTAGGAGATTCCATATTTCGCAATGAGGAATGTATTCCCCATTGAGGAATGATCTGGTGGCGTGATAGCCTGAATGGAAAAGAGAGTCATTCCCATTTGGAGAAGATCCTTGAACGCCCGCACGCACCGCACGCTCAACCGGGGAATCGGCGTCGTCACGCTGTCCACCCTGCTCGCCTCGCCATCGGCACTGGCCCGGGAAAACCCGCCCGCCGAGGACGAACCCGCCGCCCTCGAGGCGCTGGTCGTGACCGGCGAGAAACGTGAACGCTCGCTGAAGGACACGGCGTCCTCGGTATCGCTCACCAGCGCCCGCGACATCGACCGCAAGCAGACCGGCAACGCCTCGGTCGCCGAGGTGATCAATGGCAGTCCCAACGTGGTCTACACCGACTCGGTGGGCGCGCCGATCATCCGCGGCCAGGACACCCAGGGCCCGAACAACGGGCAGAACGTGTTCTGGGGTGGCACAGTGCCGCGGGCGACGATCAACCTCGATGGCCACTACCTGAACTACAACGAGATGTTCTTCGGCGCGACCTCGGTCTGGGACGTCGACAGCATCGAGGTGTTCCGCGGCCCGCAGACCACCTCCCAGGGCGCCAACGCCATCGCCGGGGCGATCATCGTCAACACCAAGGACCCGACCTTCAGCCCCGAGGCTGCCTACCAGGCGGAGATCGGCAGCTACCATTCGCGGCGCAGCTCGATCGCAGTGTCCGGCCCGCTGGCGCAGGACTTCGCCGGGCGCCTGGCGGTGGACTACGCGGGCCGCGACACCTTCATCGACTACGACAACCCGAAGTTCCAGGACAGCGGCACCGACCAGGACTTCCGCGCCCTCAACGCGCGCGCCAAGCTGCTCTGGCTGCCCAGCGGAATTCCGGGCCTGGAGAGCAAGTTCACCTTCTCCCACAACGACAGCAACCGCCCGACCCAGGAAGCGGCGACCCGCCCGTTCGACAAGCTCGACCATCGCTCGACCACCATGCCCAGCTGGGAGCAGGACACCAACACCAGCATCCTCGACGTCGCCTATGACCTCGACAATGGCATCCGCCTGTTCAACCAGGCGCAGTACTCGCTGTCCTCGGTGCACCGCACCACCGGCGCGGGCGGCGAGGGCGACGCCGACATCCGCCAGAAGAACGCCTCCAACGAATCGCGGATCAGCTTCGGCGAGCAGGAGGACCGGATCAGCGGCATGGGCGGGGTCTACTACGCCCGCACCCGCACCGACGAGACACTGCACCTGCGCGGGCTGTCGGCCTTCGACGACACGAAGAAGAACCTCGGTGTGTTCGGCGAGCTGAACTACCGCCTGAGCGACCGCTGGACCCTGACCACCGGCCTGCGCTACCAGGAGGATCGCATCGAGCGCAGCGGCAACTCGGTGCTGGCGCCGCGTCCGCTGGACTACCAGAAGACCTTCTCGGCCTTCCTGCCGAAAGTCTCCCTGGCCTTCGCCGCAACCCCGGACTGGACCGTCGGCGGCCTGGTCAGCCGCGGCTACAACCCCGGCGGCGTGTCGCTCAACCTGACTACCCGCAACTGGGCCTACTTCAAGGAAGAAACCATCTGGAACTACGAACTGTTCACCCGCGCCAGCCTGCTCGACGGCCGCCTGCTGCTGAACGGCAACCTGTTCTTCATGGATTTCAAGGACGCCCAGTACAACATCCCGGTGGTGGTTTCGCCGGGGGTGGCGCAGTCGTACACCATCAACGCCGAGAAGGCCCACGCCTACGGCATGGAGCTGGACCTCGACTACCGCCTACGCGACGACCTGCGGCTGAAGGCCAGCGCCGGCGTGCTACGCACCCGGATCGACGAGATGTCCGGCAATACCGGCTACGAGCACAACGAGTTCGCCCGCTCGCCGGGCTATACCCTCAGCTTCGGACCGAGCTGGGACGTCACCGAGCGCCTCAACCTGAACGCCCAGGTGCGCTACCTGGACGGCTACTACTCGGACACCGCCAACACCAAGGCCTACTCGATCAAGGCCTACACCCTCACCGACGCCCGCGCCAGCTACCGCTTCAACGACCAGGTGCAGCTCTATGGCTACGTGAAGAACGTGTTCGACGACCGTTCGCCCACCTACATGCAGGAAAACCGGGGGATCGGTGGCATCGAGGCGAGCATGACGCAGCCGCGGACCCTCGGCATCGGCATCAAGGGCACCTTCTAGGCGCCCCGAGAAGCCGGCCCCGCGCAGGGCCGGCCCAGCCCCAGAGCCCATACAGGAGATTGGCACGATGAGTACCCCGAAACGCCTGCACATCGGCATGTCGCTGGCCCCCACCTGGCTCAGCGGCGATGCCTGGCGGCGCCCCGACAGCAACATCGAAGGCATCTTCGGCAGCGATTTCGCCGTCGACATCGCCAGGCGCTCCGAAGCCGCCCACCTCGACTTCGTGTTTCGCCCGGACGTCAGCAGCCTGCCACTGGATGTGCTGGAGACCGGCTCCGGCTTCGCCAGCCTGGATCCCACCGTACTGCTTGCCGCGGTCGCCCGCGAAACCTCGCGGATCGGCCTGGTGTCGACGGTCTCCACCACGTTCTATCCGCCCTACGTGGTGGCCCGGCAGCTGCAATCGCTGCACTGGATCAGCGACGGCCGCGCCGGCTGGAACATCGTCACCGCGCTGCAGGGCCACGAGAACTTCGGCCTGGACGCGATGCCCGATGCGGAGCAGCGCTACGCGCGCGCCGCCGAGTTCACCCGGCTGGTGCACGACCTGTGGGACAGCTTCCCCCGCGAGGCACTCCTGGTCGACCGCGAGAGCGGCCGCTACGCCGACGTTTCCCGGGTGCGCCCGGTCGACCACGACGGCGAATTCCTCAAGGTCAAGGGACCGCTCAACCTGCCGGCCTTCGGCGAGGCGCGGATTCCCCTGGTGCAGGCCGGCGCCTCCGAGAGCGGGCGCGACTTCGCCGCCTCGGTGGCCGACCTGGTGTTCGCGCCGACCCCGGACAAGGAGGCTGCCCTGGAACTGCGCCGCGACCTTTCCCGCCGCGCCGAACGCCACGGTCGCTCGCCGCGCGACGTGCGCCTGCTGCCGGGCTTCAGCCTGTACCTGGCGGAGAGCCGTGAGGAGGCGCGGGAAATCTTCATGCAGACCCACGCGCGCCTGGACCGCGCGCGCAAGTTCGCCACGATCAGGCAGATGCTCGGCCTCGACCTCAGCGACTGGCCGCTGGACCGGCCGATTTCCGCGGCCGACCTGCCGCCGCCGGTGGCCAACCCCGGCAGCCGCACCCACACCGACCTGCTGCGGCGCCTGATCGAGCGCGAGACGTTACGCCTGGACCAGTTGCTGCTGCGCCCCGAGGTGGTTTCCGCGGCGCACTGGCAGGTCATCGGTACGGTGGACGATGCCGTCGAGCAGATCGTCGACTGGGCCGCCGCCGGCGCCATGGACGGTTTCATCGCCGCGCCGGGAGGCTCGGTCGGCTCGCTGCGGCTGTTCCTCGAACAGGTGGTGCCGCGCCTGGTGGAGAAGGGGCTGTTCCGCGAGCGCTACAGCGCCACTACCTTCGCCGGGCACCTGGCAGAGGAATGATGGAAAGGGCCGGCGACGGCCGCGACCTGGCGGCGATGGCGAGCGAGTGACCGCCTGCGGTTGGCCGCCTGACGGGCCCGCTGTATCGCAGCACGCCATCCGACCGGTGGGGCGTGGTACAGGCGAGGGAGCCTCTGCCTTGGCGTAGATACCGTCGTACCCCGGGGATCATCCGGACAGGTCGCAGCCTGGGCAGCGCTGGCCGTCGGCAGGCCTGGCATTCTGCTGTTACAACCATCCATCCATTCCTGCGGAAACGAGTGAACTCAATCGCCCCGAGCGCTGTCTGTCAGCCGTCGGCCCAACCGGGCCGGGCGCATGGCCCTTGGCCATGCGGTAGCCCCGCCCCGGTCGCGCGCTTGTCCATAACAATTCGACTGGCCGGCTTTTTCGCTCCCCTTTGCGGGTTTCGTTCTCTCGCCATGTGAAGATTGCCATGTCCCTATCCCGTCGCATCCCCGCCGCTCTTTCCCCGTTCCAGAACCGCGTCATCGGAGCCTGCCTGCTCGGCGGCCTGCTGGCGGCCGGCGCCCCGGCGCAGGCCGAGGAGGCGACCGGCAACGCGCGCTGGGTGAGCGACAGCCTGACCACTTTCGTGCGCAGCGGCCCCACCGATGGCTATCGCATCGTTGGCACCCTCACCTCCGGGCAGAAGGTCGAGCTGCTTGGCACCCAGGGCAACTACAGCCAGGTGCGCGGCGAGAACGGCAGCACCGTGTGGATTCCCAGCCGCGACTTGCAGGAGGTTCCCGGCCAGGCCGAGCGCCTGCCGCAACTGGAACAGAAGGTGGCCGCCCTGACCGCTGAGCTGGACGGCATCAACGACACCTGGAAGACCCGCGTGCAGGGCATGCAGGAAACCCTCGACACGCGCAAGAAGTTGATCGACGAATTGCAGGCGGCGCGCAGCAACCTGGACGCCGAGCTCGGCAAGGCCCGCTCCGACCTGCGTGCGGTGCAGGCGCAACTGGGCGACGAGAACAAGCAGGTGCTGATGCGCTACATGGTCTACGGCGGCAGCATCGCCGGCGCCGGCCTGTTCGCCGGGCTGATCCTGCCGTCGCTGCTGAGGGTGCGGCGCAAGCGCAACGACAAGTGGTTCTGAGCCTCCGCCCGCGTCTCTGCGTTTCGTAAAGCAAGCCCCGCCGGCCGCGGGGCTGTGTCGCAATCGCGACAAGGGCTGAAGCGTCAGCCGCCCGGCGAGACGATGATCTTCACGTTGTGCTCCTTGTTGTTCACCAACTCTTCGAAACCGCGCTCGACGATTTCTTCCAGGCCGATGCGACCGGTCACCAGCGGTGCGATGTCGAGGCGGCCGTCGGCTATGAAGGCGATCACGTCGGCGAACTCGCCGTTGTAGGCGAGGGCCCCGAGCAACTGCTTCTCGGTGGAAACCAGCTCGAAGAAATTGAATTCACTGGGCTCCTCGAAGATTCCCACAAGCACGCATTTGCCGGCCTTGCGAATGGCATCGATGGCCAGCTTGGCGGTGTGCTTGTTGCCGATGCATTCGAAGCTGACGTCGGCGCCAAGCCCGCCGGTGAGGGCGCGGATTTCGCCTAGGGCGTCGCACCGCGAGGGGTCGAGCACCTGGCTGGCGCCGACCTCCAGGGCCTTGGCCTTGCGCGCCGAGGACATCTCCAGGGCGATCACCTGTGCCGCGCCGGCGGCGCGCGCGCACATGATGGTGCACAGGCCGATGGTGCCGGCGCCGACCACCACCACGTTCTGCCCGAGCAGGCTGCCGGCCTTCTTCACCGCGTGCATGCCCACCGCCAGCGGCTCGATCAGCGCGCCGGCCTCGCTGGGAAATCCGGCCGGCAGGGCGTAGAGCAGGTTGGCCGGTACGTTGACGTATTCGGCGAAGGCGCCGTTGTTCATCAGCCCGGTGAAGGCCAGGTTCTCGCAGATGTTGTACAGCCCATGCCGGCAGTAGTAGCAGGTGCCGCAATGCTGGCAGGCGTCTGCGGCGACCGCCTGGCCGAGGGCGAAGCCGGTCACGCCGTTGCCGAGGCGGACGATTTCGCCGCTGAACTCGTGGCCGAGGATGCATTGATCCTTGAGGCCGGTGAGCGGGTGCGGCGCCTCCACGGGGATGAATACCGGGCCGGCCAGGTATTCGTGCAGGTCGGAGCCGCAGATGCCGCACCAGTGCACGCGGATCTGCACCCAGCCGGGCGGCGGCTCGGCCGGGAGCGGCACGTCTTCCACGCGGATATCGTGGCGGCCGTGCCAGACGGCGGCGCGCATCGCCGCGTTGGCTTGCGGGGAACTGTTCATGTCGGTCGTCTCCTCAATGCTGGCGGAGGAAGTCGAGCAGCAGGCGGTTGACCTGCTCGGCGGCCTCCATCTGCACCATGTGCGCCTGTCCGGGAATGATCTCCACCTGGGCTGGCAGGCCCTCGGCATGCCGCGCCGGGATGATCGCGTCATCGCTGCCCCAGATCGCCAGGACCGGCTGGCGGCCCTCGCTCGCCACGGCACGCAGGTCGTTGCGCTGGCGACCGTCGGCGAACAGGTTGTCCAGCAACTGGCGCAGGGCCGCATCGACGCCTTCCAGGCGCTTGTAGCGGAGCATGTCCTCGAGCATCTGCCGGGTGACCAGCTCGGGGTCGGAGAACAACTGCACCAGTTGCGGCTTCAACGCGTTGCGGTTGGCCGCCTCGACGAAGCCGCGCAGGTAGTCGCCGTTGATCTCCTCGCCGAGGCCGGCGCTGCCGATCAGGCTCAGCGACAGCACCCGCTGCGGCGCCAGGCGCGCGCAGTTCAGCGCCACCGCTCCCCCCATGGAGTGACCGGCCAGGTGTACCTGTTCCAGGTCGAGGTGGTCGAGCAGGGCCAGCACGCTGCCGCTGAGTTCATCGAGGTCGCCGCGCACCAGGGCCTTGCCGGACTCGCCGTGGCCCGGCAGGTCTAGAGCGATCACCCGCCGCTCGGCGGCCAGCGCCTCGTGGTTGAACAACCAGTTGTTCAGGTCGCCACCGAAACCGTGGATCAGCAGTAGCGCCGGATCGCCCTCGCCGCGGTCGAAATAGCGCAGGAGGCGCCCGTCCAGCTCGACTTTCCGCGGTGCCGGTCCGCTATCCCCAGCGTCCTCGTCGGCGGGTACGAATTCGGCCTGGAAGCGTTGCACCAGTGCGTCGATCTCCTCGTCGCTCGCCTCGCCCTCGACCACCACGCCGAGCAGCGCGCCGACCGCCAGGGTCTCGTCCTCGCGCGCCACCTTGCGCCGCAGCACGCCCGAGAAGGGCGCCTCGACGCTGCTGGAGATCTTGTCGGTCTCCACGTCGAGCACCTCGTCGCCTTTCTCGATATGCGCGCCCTCTTCCTTGAGCCAGGCGTCCACCCGACCCTCGGTCATCGACAGGCCCCACTTGGGCATGGTCAGTGTATGGATCCGGCTCATGCCGCGTCCCTCCCTTCCAGGGCCTGGCGCACGGCTGCCTCGATCTTCGCCGCGTCGGGGATGTAGAGGTCTTCCAGGGCGTCGGAGAAAGGCACCGGCGTATGGGGCGCGGTGACCCGGCGGATCGGCGCGTGCAGCGCGGAGAAGGCCCGTTCGGCGACCAGCGCGGCGATGTCGGTGGCCATCGAGCAGCGTGGGTTGGCTTCGTCGACCACCACCAGGCGGCCGGTCTTTTCCACGCTTTCGAGAATGCTGTCCTCGTCCAGCGGGCTGGTGCTGCGCAGGTCCAGTACTTCGCAGGAGATGCCCTGGCGCGCCAGGCTGGCGGCGGCGTCCAGCGCCAGGTGGACCATGCGGCCGTAGGTCACCAGGGTGACGTCGTCGCCGTCGCGGAGGAAGTTCGCCTCGCCGAAGGGTACGCTGTACAGCTCCTCGGGTACCTCGCCCTGCATCGAATAGAGCAGCTTGTGCTCGCAGAAGATCACCGGGTCGTTGTCGCGGATCGCCTGGACCAGCAGGCCCTTGGCGTCGTAGGGCGACGACGGGCAGACCACCTTGAGGCCGGGGATGTGGGTCCATAGCGAAGTGAGCATCTGCGAATGTTGGGCGGCGGCGCGCAGGCCGGCGCCGACCATGGTACGGATCACCAGCGGGGTGACCGCCTTGCCGCCGAACATGTAGCGGAACTTGGCGGCCTGGTTGAGGATCTGGTCCAGGCAGCAACCGGCGAAGTCGACGAACATCAGTTCGCACACCGGGCGCATGCCGCGGGTGGCGGCGCCGACCGCGGCGCCGACATAGCCGATCTCTGACAACGGGGTATCCAGCACGCGGCCGGGGAACTGGTGGTAGAGGCCCTTGGTGACCCCCAGCACGCCGCCCCAGGCGTCGTCCTCGCCGGGCGCGCCGGCGCCGCCGGCATTGTCTTCGCCCATGATGAAGACGCTCGGGTCGCGGCGCATTTCCTGGGCCAGCGCCTCGTTGATGGCCTGCTGGTAGCTGATCTTTCTCGCCATGATGGTTCTCCTCGTTCTTGTTTTCGGGCGGCTCAGGGATAGGACACGTAGACGTCGCGCAGCAGGTCGTCCGGCTCCGGCTTGGGATCGTTCTTCGCGCGCTGCACGGCATCCTCGATGCGCGCCTCGACCTCGGCGTCGATGGCGTCCAGGTCGCTGGCGGAGAGCAGGCCGGCGTGGCAGGTGCGTTCGCGGAACTGCTTGAGGCAGTCGCGGGTTTCCCGGTAGTGCTTTACTTCGTCGGGATCGCGGTAGGTCTGTGCGTCGCCCTCGAAGTGTCCGTAGTAGCGGGTCAGCTTGACTTCGATCAGCGACGGCCCCTCGCCGGCGCGGGCGCGCTCGATGGCGGCGCCGGCAGCCTCGTGGACGGCGAAGAAGTCGAAGCCGTCGACGGTCACCCCGGGCATGCCGAAACCGGCGGCGCGGTCGGCGATGTGGTCGCAGGCCACCGACCAGTTGGCCGCGGTGGCCTCGGCATAGCCGTTGTTCTCGGCGACGAACAGGCACGGCAGGTTCCACACCGCGGCCAGGTTCATCGCCTCGAACACCGCGCCTTCGTTGGAGCCGCCATCGCCGAAGAAGGCCACCGCCACCGCATCGCTGCCTTTCAGCTTGGCCGCCAGCGCGGCGCCGGCGGCCAGCGGCGCGCCGGCGCCGACGATTCCGTTGGCGCCGAGCATGCCTTTCTCCAGGTCGGCGATATGCATGGAGCCGCCCTTGCCCTGGCAGACCCCGGTCTTCTTGCCATAGATCTCCGCCATCATGCCGTGCACGTCTACGCCCTTGGCGATGCAGTGGCCGTGGCCGCGATGGGTGGAGGCGATGCAGTCGTCGTTGCGCAGGTGCGCCATCACGCCGGCGGCGGAGGCTTCCTCGCCGGCGTAGAGGTGGACGAAGCCGGGTATCTCGCCCGTGGCGAACTCGACGTGCAGGCGTTCCTCGAAGGCGCGGATGGTGCGCATCACGCGGTAGGCATGGAGCAGTTGGTCGGTGCTCAGAGTGGACATCTTGTTGTTCTCCAGGTTGTCTTCACGGGGTCATCGGGGTTCGCTGGCCGGCCAGCAGGCGATGGCGGGCGGCGTAGGCGAGGGTGGCCGGCACATCGACGCTGAACGGGTCGGAAGGGTCGAGGGTGATGCTCGGGCGGTCGGTGGCGCTGAACTCGATCTCGCGCTCTCCGTCCAGCGCCAGGGTCCCGCTGGACAGGCTCGGCGCGTGGGCCACGCCGGGTTGCAGGTAGCCGGCGGCAGAGACCCCGCAGCCCACCAGCAGGCCCGGCGCCAGCGGCACCAGCAGGCTCTCGCGGGCGTCCGGATGCAGGCGCATCCACGCGCCGTGGGGCTCCTCGCGGCTCACCGGCGACCACAGTCCGCAAAGCGCCGAAAGGCCGATGGCGTGGGGTTCGGCGAAGCTGACGAAGACTTCGGCGAGGTCTTCGGCGCGACTGATGGCGCGGGCGCCGATGAACGGCTGCGGCGACACCGCGACGTCCACCAGCGCCCACTCGCAGAGCCCGCGGCGCGGCTCGCGCACCAGCAGGCGCTTGTTGCGTCGCAGGCCGATCTCCGGCGGCACCCGGTTGCTGGCGCAGAGGCCGCCGGCGAGCCCCGCGCCGGTGGCTTCGCGCAGCTCCGGGAAGGCGTTGTTGGTCCCGGTGGACAGCGCCAGCAGGGGGACGTCGCCGACCTCGGCGGCCACTGCCTTGTGCGTGCCGTCGCCGCCGAGCACGGCGATCAGCGCCACGCCGCGCTCGACCATGCGCCGCGCCGCCAGGCGGGTATCCTCGACGCTCTGGCGCAGCGGCATGTCGAGGAACTCCAGGAACGGCCAGTGGCCGTCGCGGGCCTGGCGGGTCTGGCTGGCCCGGAGCACGGCGGCGGCGATGCCGGTCATGTCCGGCGGCAGCAACGCATGGCGGATGCCGGTGGCGCCGAAGGCGGCGAGCAGGCGTTGCACCACCGATGCCTTGTCGGTGCTGGAGTGCAGCCCGGCATGGGCGGTGAGGCGACGCAGGTCGCGACCGGAGGCCGGGTTGGCGATGATGCCGACGATCGGCGAGGGCGGGGTCATAGCGAGAATCCGCCGTCGACGGCGATGGCCTGGCCGGTGACGTGCGGCGCGCAGGCCAGGTAGACGACGAGCTGGCCCATGTCTTCGACGGTCTGCGCCTCACCCTGGGGCAGCAGGCTGGCCTGGTGGCGTTCCCAGGACTGCGCCTCGCTTTCGCCGGCCTGCCGCCAGCGGCCCGACAAGCCGTCCTCGCCGCGCCACATTCCGGTGCCGACGATTCCCGGGCAGAGCGCGTTGACCGTCACCCCGTCGCGCGCGACCTCCTTGGCCAGGGCATTGCTGAAACCGATCACGGCAAACTTCGAGGCACAGTAGTGGGCGAGGTCTGGGAGACCGACCTTGCCGGCGATCGATGACAGGTTGACGATCCGCCCCCAGCGCTGCGCCTGCATCAGCGGCAGTTCGGCCTGGCAGCAGAGGAACACGCCGCGGGCGTTGACGTTCATCACCCGGTCCCAGTCGGCGAGGCTGAGTTCGGCGACCTTGCGGATGCTGATCACCCCGGCATTGTTCACCGCCACGTCGAGCCGGCCGAACTCCGTGGCGACCCGCTCGACCATAGCCCGGACGCTGTCGCCGTCGCTGACGTCGACCCCAAGGGCCAGGCTGCGGCGACCGAGGCTGCGGATCGCGGCGGCGGTTTCCTCGGCGACCTGCGGATCGAGGTCGGCCACCGCCACGTCGGCGCCGGCGCGCGCCAGGGCGAGGGCGATGCCCCGGCCGATGCCGCGTCCGGCGCCGGTCACCAGCGCGACCCGGGAAGACAGGGAGAAATCGTCGGACGACGTAGCGTGCATGCTTCACCTCTGATTGTTCTTGTAGGTGTATGCGGCAGGGCGTTGGGAGGAGCGGACAGTCCGCCCTGCCGTCGCCGTGGCTGGAGCAAGGCCGATGCCAGGTTGCGGCGTGGCGGCCGGAAGGCCCGTCGTAGAGCGCCGGCATGGGAAGGCCGGCGACCGCCGGGGCGACGTCCGGCGAGACAACCCATGTCATCGCGCACGGGTTCCCGGCGAGACGCTGAGACGCTCCGTCTCAGTCGTCGGCTGTGGCGGCCCGGCGCTTGTCGAGGGTCGCCGATGGGCGCTTAATGGGCGGCACAACAACAAGATGCCGAGCAACGGAGGCCCCATGCTTTCCGCACACTCGAAGGACCATGTGGACTGTGTCAGCCGTGTCCTGAGGAACGCCGCGCGCCTGCCGCAGGCGCCGGTGCCGACGCCGATCCTCGACTCCTGGCGCCGCTCCATGGAGCAGCACCGTCTCGACCCGGGGTCCCTGCAAGGGCCGCGGATTCTCTCGCAGACCCTCCTCGACGAATGTCGCGAGCGTTCCGAACTGTTCCTGCGCATCGCCAGCGAAGAGGTGGCGCGACTGCATGGACGGGTGCGCGATGCCGACTACTGCGTACTGCTCACCGATGCCCAGGGGCGGACCATCGACTACCGTGTCGAGTCGACCATCCGCAACGACTGCCGCAAGGCCGGGCTGTACCTCGGCACCTGCTGGTCGGAAGGCGAGGAGGGCACCTGCGGGGTGGCCGCCGTACTCACCGACAGGACTGCGGTGACGGTGCACAAGCGCGATCACTTCCGTGCCGCCTTCATCGACCTGACCTGTTCCGCGGCGCCGGTCTTCGATCCGCAGGGGGAGTTGCTCGGTGTGCTCGACGTTTCCGCCGTGCAATCGCCGGACGACCGCCGTAGCCAGCATCTGATCCGGCAGATGGTGGCGCAGAGCGCGCGGGAGATCGAGAACGCCTTCTTCATGCACAGCGCCCAGGGCCATTGGGTGCTGCGCGCGCACCGTGCGCCGGGCTACGTCGACAGCCAGCCGGACTACCTGTTCGCCTGGGACGCCGATGGGCGCCTGCTGGCGTTGAACCCGGCGGCGCGGCACTACCTGCGGCAGCGCCTGGGGCAGGTGCCGAGCCACATCGGCGAGGTGTTCGACCTCGACGCCCTGCACGCCGCCGCTGACCAGGCGCCGTGCCTGCTGCGCGGCCAGGCCGGCGAGCTGCACGTGCGTCTCAGCGCGCCGCGGGCCAAGGCGCGGCGGCTGGAGCGCGAGGTGCCCGACGACGCTGCGCTCGACCCGCGCATCGCCGAAAGCCTGCGCCTGGCGGTGCGGGTCAAGGACCGCAACCTGCCGGTGCTGATCCAGGGCGAGACCGGCGCCGGCAAGGAGGTTTTCGCCCGCCAGTTGCACCAGGCCAGCGCCCGTCGCGACAAACCCTTCGTCGCGCTCAACTGCGCGGCGATTCCCGAAAGCCTGATCGAGAGCGAGCTGTTCGGCTACGTTGGCGGAGCCTTTACCGGCGCGGCGGCGAAAGGGATGCGCGGCCTGCTGCAGCAGGCCGATGGCGGTACCCTGTTCCTCGACGAGATCGGTGACATGCCGCTGGGCCTGCAGACCCGCCTGCTGCGCGTGCTGGCCGAGGGCGAGGTGGCGCCGCTGGGGGCTGCGCGCCGGCAGGCTGTGGATATCCAGGTGATCTGCGCCACCCACCGCGACCTGGCGGCGCTGGTGGCGGCCGGCGGCTTCCGCGAGGATCTCTACTTCCGCCTCGGCGGCGCCCGCTTCGAACTGCCGCCGCTACGCGAACGCAGCGACCGGCTGGCGCTGATCCGGCGCATCCTCGACGAGGAAACCGCGCACTGCGGCGTACGCATCGAACTCGGCGAGGCAGCCCTGGAATGCCTGCTCGGCTATCGCTGGCCGGGCAATGTCCGCCAGTTGCGGCATGTGTTGCGCTACGCCTGCGCGCTGTGCGGCGGCGCCACCCTGCAACTCGCCGACCTTCCGGCAGAGCTGCGTGGCGAAGGCCGGACACCGGCCAGTGCGTGCGAGAGCGGCGGCGGTCCGGAGCGCGACGCCCTGCTCGACGCCCTCGTGCGGCATCGCTGGAAACCCATGGCCGCGGCGCGGGAACTGGGTATCTCGCGAGCGACCCTGTATCGGCGGGTGCGCCGGCATGGCATCCGCATGCCGGGCCAGGCGGACGACTGAGGTGCGCCGGCGGCCGGCGCAGTCGTCAAGCGCGGAAAATCAAAACCAGCCGTGAGCCTTGCCCCGTTAATGCCGGTGGGCTTTCCCTGTAGCGTTCCGGGCAGCGGCGCAACCCGTTCGGTCGCGCCCCGCCAGGAGCCTACGGAGGAAACCCATGCCCGCCCCGCACCAGCCAGCCCGCAACCCGACCAGGGAGTTCGACCCATGCCGCTAGCCCTGCTGCTCGCCATGGGCGCGTTCTCCCTGAGCCTGTCGATTTCCCCCGGTCCGGTGAACCTGACCATCGTCGCTTCCGGCGCCAACCATGGTTTCCGCCGGACCCTGCCGTTCGTCACCGGCGCCACCCTCGGCTTCGTCCTGCTGCTGGCCTTCGTCGGCTTCTGGTTCGTCCGCGCGATCGAGGCCTACCCGCGCTTCTTCGACTACCTGGGGATGGCCGGCGCGGCGTTCATCGCTCATGTGGGCTACCGCATCGCCACCGCGGATCCACGCCTGGCCCTGGAGGAAAACGGGGTCCCCGGGTTCTTCCAGGGCGTGCTCCTGCAATGGCTCAATCCCAAGGCCTGGATCGCCTGCGCTTCCGGCGTGGCCTTGTTCGCCAGCCCGAGCACGCACGCGCCGCTGCTGGTCTTCATGGCCATCTACCTGGTGGTCTGCTACCTCTCGCTGGCCGCCTGGGCGCTGCTCGGTGACCGCGTGGCGCTGCTGCTCGACAGCCCCCGGCGGGTGCGCCTGTTCAATCGGGCGATGGGCGGCACCCTGGTGCTGACCGCCGGCTACATGCTCTACCTGCAGCTCGCCGCTAGCCCGGATTGAAGGCCTCGTAGAGGTGATTGATGAGGGTATAGGCGATGCTGCTGGCGGGTACGTTGGGCGGCCACACCGCATACACCTTCAACGGCTCCAGGCGCCATTCCGGCAGCACCGCGCGCAACTCGCCGCGACGGATCGGCTCGTCGCTCAGGTAGGTCGGCGGCGCGGCCAGGCCGACGCCGAGGCGGGCCAGGCGGCAGGAGGCTTCGACGCTGTCGACGCGCACCCGCGGGGTGTAGTCGACGCGTACCTCCTCGTCGTCCCGCGCATGACGGAATAGCCGGCTGTCGGGGCGCATGCCGAGCCCGATCCATTCCAGCCGCTGCAGGTCGCGCGGGTGTTCCAGCGGCGCGTGCCGGGCCAGGAATGCCGGCGCCGCCACTACCTGGCGCGGCAGCAGGAACAGGTGACGGGCCTTCAGCGAGCTGTCCGGCAGGTCGCCGATGCGGAAGGCGATGTCGATGCCGTCGCCGATGATGTCGTGGCGGCTGTCGTCGCAGGCGATGCCGAGGTCGAGGTCGGGATGCTCCTCGATGAAGGCTGCCAGGTGACGGGTGAAGTCGCCGTTGACGAACACCGCGGGCATCGAGATGCGCAGGCTGTTGCGGGTCGAGACGGCGCGCTGGCGGAACTCGATGAAGCCCTTCTCGTAGAGTTCCAGCATGGAGCGGGCGGTGTCCAGCAACTGCGTGCCGTCCTGGGTCAGCGACAGCTTGCGGCTGTTGCGGTAGAGCAGCGCACGGCCCAGGTTCCGTTCCAGCCTGGACAGGTGCAGGCTGGCGGTCGCGGCGCTCAGGCCCAGCGCCTCGGCGCCGCCGGAGACGGAGCCGGTCTCGGCGATCTTGGCGAATACGATCAGGTAGCGGATGTCGTCGATCATGCGGTCTCTCGTCGCGGGGGCTGGGTGCATCCTGCGCGATGGCGGCCAGCCGGACAAGCGCGAGAGGTAGAGGGCAGCGGCGCTTCCCGGGCTTTTCAGCGCAGGCTCCAGAAGCCCAGGCGACCGAGGCTGGCCGCCAGTCGCAGGCGCGAGGTCTGCCAGTTGCCGAGGGCACGGATGTGCTGGTCCTCGGCGCTGGCGTAGGCGGTCAGGGCGTTGAGCAGCTCGATCATGCTGCCGACCCCTGAGCGGTAGCGGCCCTGCACCACCTCCAGGCTTTGCCGCGACTGTTCGACCAGTTCGCGGGTGCGCGCCAGGCTGCGGGTCTCGACGCTGAGCGACTGGTAGTTGTTCCACACCTCCAGCGAAACCTGCTGCTCGGTGTCGGCCAGCTCCGCTTCGCTGGCCTCGCGGCGGGCCAGGGCGTTGCGGACCTGGTAGGTGCGTTCGAAGCCTTCGAACAACGGGATGTTCAGTTGCAGGCCGATGCTGCGGTCGCGTTCGCGGGTATCGCCGTTGAAGGCCATCGCCTGGTCGCTATGGCTGCGTGCCAGGTTGGCGCTCAGCGCCAGGCTCGGCCGGCCGGCGGCGCGGCTTTCCTCCACCGAGGCGGCGGCGGCCTTCAGCCGCGCCTGGGCGGCGAGCAGTGCCGGATGCTCGCGGCGGGCTTCGGCGAGCATCTCGTCGATGGCCTTGACGAAGCCGGTGTCGGGTTGCGCCTCCAGCTCGCCGGAGAGGCGCAGCGGGGTATCCGGCGCCAGGCCCATGCGCAGGGCGATGACGCCGAGGGCGTTGCTCAGGGCGCCTTCGTCGCGGACCTGGGCGAGGCTCGCCTGGGACAGCGCGGTCTGCGCCTGCAGGCGATCGGAAAGGGCGGCGGCGCCGGCCCGGTACTTGGCGTCGGCGGCTTCCAGGTTCTGCGCCGCCAGCTCCGCGACCTGCCGCGAGGCGGCCAGGCTGCGCTGGGCGGCGAGGGCGTCGTAGTAGGCCTGGGCGGCGAGGGCGAAGGTGTTCTGCAGGGTCGCGTCCTGGCTGGCGTTGGCTGCCAGCAGCAACTGCTGGGCGTTGCGCAGGGCGGCGCTGCGGCGGCCGAAGTCGAACAGCACCCAGCTCAATTGGAGGCTGGCGCCGCGCCGGTGGCGATGGCCGTCGCCGGAGAGGTAGGGGGCATCGCGATAATCCATGTCGCTGTAGCCGCGACTGGCGTCGAGACGGCCGTCCAGGCGCGGCAGGTAGGCGGACTTGCCGATCCCGACCTGGGCCGCCTGGGCCTTGGCATTGGCCCAGGCGAGGCGGGTCTGCGGGTCGTGGCAGAGGATCCGCTCGATGGCTTCCTCCAGGCTCAGCTCGGTCGGTGGCGGCCCGCCGCGGCAGGGCAAACCGCTGCCGCCGAGGTCGTAGACCGCCTGGCCGGCGACCTGGCCGGCGGTGCCGAACACGTCCGGCTCGTAGGCGGCGGCGCCGGGAACCAGGCCGAGCAGGCCGCACAACAGGCCGGCGAGGGCACGCATCAGGCCTGCTCCCGCGCCGCGGCGGCCTGGCGTTCGGCCAGGCGCGCGGTGCTTTCGTCGAGGCTTACCTTGCCCTGGCCGAGGACTATCACGCGGTCCGCCGAGGCGATGGTCTCGGGCCGATGGGCGACCATGATGCGGGTGATGCGCAGCGCGCGAATGGCGGCGTTGACCCGCTGTTCGCAGTGTACGTCGAGGTGGCTGGTGGCTTCGTCGAGGAACAGGATGCGCGGCTTCTTGTACAGCGCCCGGGCCAGCATCACCCGCTGCTTCTGGCCGCCGGAGAGCACCGTGCCCATGTCGCCGACCAGGGTGTTGTAGCCCATCGGCATGGCCTGGATGTCATCGTGGATGGCAGCCATCTGCGCGCACTGCAGCAGCCAGGGCATGTCCGGCTGCGGGTCGAAGAAACTGATGTTGTCGCTGAGCGAACCGGCGAACAGCACGTCGTCCTGCAGCACCGTGCCGACCAGTTCGCGCAGGCCGTCCAGGCCCAGTTGCGCAAGGTCCAGGCCGGCCATGCGGATCTGTCCCCCCACTGGCGGGAGGATGCCCAGCAGGACGTTGAGCAGGGTGCTCTTGCCGCAGCCCGAGGGGCCGACGATGGCCACCGACTCACCGCCGGCGATGCGCAGGTCGAGGCCGTCGAGGACCCAGGGCTCCTGTTCCGCGTAGCGGTAGCGCAGGCCCTGGATCTCGATGCTCGCCTCGCGATCGCGGAGGTTCTCCGGGAGGATGTCGCCGTGGCTGACCTCCGGGGCCTGGAGGACGATGTCGGCCAGGCGCTCGCCCTGCAACTGGAGCATGCGCAGCTCGAAGAACTTGTCGATCAGGCTGCCGACGCGGCTGTCGAACTGCGACTTGTAGGCGTTGAAGGCCATCAGGATGCCGACGCTGAACTGACCGTCCATCACCATGGTCGCGCCGAGCCAGATCACCAGCAGGTTCTCCACGCCGAACAGCAGGCCGTTGAGCTGCTGGTAGAACAGTTGCAGCTTCTGCGTACGCAGGCCGGCGTTGATCTGTTCCACCAGCAGGCCGAGCCATACCGAGCGGCGCTCGTCCTGGCGCTGGAACAGCTTCAGCGGGCGGATGCCGCGCACCGTCTCGAGGAAGTGGCTCTGCTGCCGCGCGGCGTGGACGATCTGCTCCTCGGTGGCGTTGCGCAACGGCCGGTACCAGATCCAGCGGCCGAGGGCGTAGAGGCTCATGGCGGCGATGGCGATGGCCGCCAGCGGCGGACTGTAGAGCAGCATCATGCCGAGGGTGGCGACGGTCATCAGGCCGTCCAGCACCGCCGAGAGGAAGGCCGCGGTGAGGGTCTGCTGGATGCTGTTCACCGCGCCGAAGCGCGACACCACGTCGCCCAGGTGGCGCTTCTCGAAATACTGCGCGGGCAGCCGCAGCAGGTGGCTGAAGACGTTGGCCTGCCACTGCACGCCGAGCAGGGTGCTCATGTGCATCATCACCCAGGCGCGCACCCCGCTGACCGCCTGCTGCATCAGCAGCAACAGGCCGAAGCCGATGGCCAGGGTGCTGAGCAGGTCACGGTCTTCGCTGACGATGACGTTGTCGATGGTCCATTGCAGGAAGAACGGACTGATCAGCGAGAACACTTCCAGCGCGCCGGCGAGCAGCAGCACCTGGGCCAGCGAGCGGTACAGCCCGGTGACCTTGCCGAGCATGCCCAGCAGCTTGATCCGCGGCGGCGCCTCCTGTTTCTCGAAGCCGCTCTCCGGCCAGAATTCCAGGGCTACCCCGGTGAAGCTCCGCGAGACTTCCTCCAGGCCCAGCCGGCGCTGGCCGTGGGCGGGGTCGTGGAGCACCGCGCCGCGCCCGTCGACCGCCTTGAGCACGACGAAGTGGTTGAAGTTCCAGTGCAGCACGCAGGGCAGCTTGAGCTTGCCGAGGTCGCCGAGGTCGAGCTTCACCGCGCGGGTGCCCAGGCCGAGGCGGTGGGCGGTCTGGATCAGTTGCTTGAGGGAGATGCCCTTGAGCGATACGGAGAAGCGCCGGCGCAGTTCCATCAGGCCGGTATGGTGGCCGTGGTAGCCGGCGATCATCGCCAGGCAGGCCAGGCCGCATTCGGTGGCTTCGGTCTGCAGCACCAGCGGCAGGCGGCGGCCCAGGCGCAGGGCGAGAGCGTCGAGAAAGGCCATGGGTCGTTCCTAGAGTTTGCCGGTCAGGCTGTAGAGCGGTTCAAGCACCCATTCGTAGAGGCGCCGGGTGTCCTGGAGGATGTCGGCGTCCAGCAGCATGCCGCTCTGCAGCGGACGCGGCTGGCCGTAGGCGGTCACCGCCTGGTCGTCGAGGGTTACCCGCAGCCGGTACAGCTGCTCGCCATCCTGGCCGAGCCCCGGTACGCCGCCGACCATGCTGGAAAGCTCGGCATAGGAGACGCTGGCGCGGGAGATCGACTGCACCTTGCCGTGGTACTGGCCGAACTTCTGGTACGGATAGGCCTGGTAGCGGATCAGCACCGCGTCGCCCGGCCGGATGAAACCGATGGACTTGCTCGGCGCGTAGAGTTCGGCCTGCAACGGGGTGTCGGCGGGAACGATGCTCAGCAGCGGACGCGAGCTGTCGACGGTCTGCCCGGCTTCGGCGAGCACGGCGGTGGCGATGCCGCTCTCCGGCGCGGTGACCAGCAAGGTGCGCTTGGCTTCGCTTTCGGCCAGGTCCTGCTCCACCGCGCTGAGCTGGCGGCGGGTTTCAGCGAGCTGGTTGGCCTGGCGCGCGGAAAGCCCGGCGAGTTCGTTGCGGCGCTCGGTCAACTGCTGCCGCAGCGACGTGCGTTCGCGCTCCAGGCCTTGCAGGGTCTGGCGCTGGCCGAGCAGCTCGGCCTGGCGCTGCTGCAACTGGTCCATGGAGATGTAGCCCTTGTCCATCAGCCCCTGGTAGCGCGCGGCGGCGTCGCTGGCCAGCGCCAGCAGGCGTTGCTGGCTGTCGGTCTGGGCGGCGAGGGTGGTCAGTTCGCGCTGCAGGCTGGCGACCTTGCTGGTCAGGCTGTCGCGCTCGTCGTCTTGCAGGCGGCGAAGCTTTTCCAGTTCGTCGCGCAGGGAGTCGCGGCGTTGTTCCAGGCGCCTGCTGATACCGGCCTGCACCGGGCCGGCATCGCTGCCGTAGCGTTCGCTGGAAAGCACCATCAGGCGCTCGCCACGTCGTACCGCCTGGCCTTCCTGGACGAACTTGCGCAGCACGATGCCGGCCTGCGGCGCGTGCACCTTGACCTGGCCGCTGGCGGGAACCAATTGGCCGCTGACGGTGCTGCGCTTGGTGTAGCTGCCGAACAGGAAGAAGCCCACCACCAGCAGCGCCATCGCCGCGGCCAGCAGGGTGAGAAAAGTGAAGGAGACCGGGCGGATCAGCACGATCTCGCCCAGGGCGCCGGCATGCTGGGCGTCGAGGGCTTCCTGGCGAAACATGGTGGCTGGATCCTGGATTCGAATAATACTTGCATGACACTCCGACACCCTTGCGAAAGTTCAAACGCATGAAGTGCCGGAGTGCGACTTTTCTAATTAGATGGTGGTGCGGCCTACATCACCGGGACCGAAGTTTTCCCGGTATTGGCCCAAGTAACCGACAGCCGTTTCCGCATTGGTGAAGAGACCGACCGTGCCCCCGGCAATAGCGCCCATCGCGGTTGGCACGACCAGGCCGACCAACTGGGAAAGTGCGCCGAAGCCGAAGCCGCCGGCACCGCCCCATTTCCCACCGATTGCCATGCCCGTCGCGGCGCCGTCGACGGCGCCTACGATCATGCCGGAAAGAGTTCCACCCGAAACGCAGGTGACTTCAATGTCATTGAGTTCTTTCATTTCATATATCTCCTTTAGGCTTCCCATGAGTCTGGAAAGCCATTCGATGGTACTAATCCGAAAGAGTGGAATGAACTGCCAGGATTAGCGGTTTTTCATGGGCTCGATAATTCGTTTGACAATGAGTTTCAATATTCGGCGGATGAAGGTTTGCCACTCCGGGTAAACTTTGCGAATGATTAAGGCCGGTTCGTGCGACACCTCGATAAGACCTGTTGAACAAGTCAACGCCGTATCGAGGGCTCATTCATATCGGCTCCGGCGAACCGCTCTTCGTCCGAGTCAGTACGGCCTCGCATAGCGGCATTTCATGGCATCAGCCGGTCGAGCAGCGGCGAGCTGAACAGCCGATGCGGATCGGCTTCGTTCAACTGGCGCGCCGCGGCGTCCCAATCGTTGTCTGCGACCAGGCCTTGGCGTAGCGACTGCGCCACCAACTGGTCGACCACCGTCGGCTCGGCCCAGGCGGCGGTGGGGCTGTAGCCCCAGCCCTTGCTCCACTCCACCCGCAGCGAGGCGTAGTCGCCGCTGAAGTGGTCGAACAGCCAGGCCTCGAACTCGTGGTAGAAGGCGTTGGCCTGCGGAGTGCCGGGCAGGCTGAGGATGTCCAGCCAGATCGCCGTGTCCCATTCCGGCTGGTCGGGGCGCGGACGGATCGCCGACAGACTGGGCACCTGGGCGCCGGGAACGATCGACTCGCCGGGCTGGTCGAGCCCGCTGACGCGAATCTCCACCGGGCCGTTCATGGGGTAGTGGCCGTTGGCGCGGTAGGCGGCGACCATCGTCTGGTACTGCAGGTAGAACTCGTTGATCACCCGCTGCACGTCGCGACGCCGGGTCAGCACCGCGTAGCCGTTGGCGGTGACGCGCAGGGTGCTGGGCTTGATGTACAGCAGCAGGTCCTTGCTCCAGCCCCAAAGGTCGTAGCCCAGGGTCAGCGCCATGCCGCCCACTACCAGGTCGTACTGCAGCTTGCCGAGCAGCGGGGTGAGTTCCGGGTGGCCGGTATTGATCGCCGCCAGCAGGTCGGACAGCGCCTTGGGAATGTTGTCGGAGAAGGGGTAGTTGAACGGGCCGTTGACCGCGCGGGCACCGAACGGGCAGCGCGGGGTCGGCGTCCAGACCTTCAGCCAGGGCTTGTCGGTGAAGGGGAACCAGATGGCCTCGGCGCGTCCGCTCTTTTGCAGGAAGCTGTCGAAGGTCCTTCCGCCGCTGCCGGCCGCGGCGAACATCTCGCTCGCCGGGATGTTCACGTAGCTCTGGCAGCGCATGCGCTTGTTGACCCCGGCCTGGAGGGTCGCCTCGACGATGAAGGCGCGTCCGAGGTGGACGAGGAACGGCGCGCAGGCCGGATCGTCGCGGCGGAAGGTCTTCAGCACGTATTGTCCGGCGGCGCCGTCCCAGACCACCGCGGTCAGCGCCACGATGCTGTTGCTCAGGGAGCCGTAGCTCTGCCCCGGCAGGCGGCTTTCGCCCTGCGCCGGGATGCCGGTGCCGTGGCCGTCGATGGCGAGCACCCCGCCGAGGGTCAGGTCGCCCGGCGCCGGCGTGGCGACGAAGCCGAGCTTGACCCGCTCCAGCTGTTTCAGCAGGGCTTCCATGGTGACGCCGGTCTGCGCGCTGAACAGGCCGAACTCGCCCTGGGCGTCGATCCGTACGCGGGTCAGGTAACGGCTGGTTTCCACCAGCATGATGCGGCTCTCGCAGTTCTCGCCGCCTTTCAGCAGCAGCGGGGACCAGTTGTGACCCATGCCGCGCGGGCGCACCTTGAAGCCGTTCTGCCAGGCCCAGTTGACCACCGCGAGAACCTCTTCGTTGGTGCGCGGGGCGCAGCTCCAGAGGTCGTCGGCGGCGATTTCCCCCGACCAGTTGCGGAACGCCCGCCGATAAAGTTCGAGGCCGGCCGGAAAGCCTGCCGGCGCCGGACAGCTGCTGGCGGCGGCTTCGGCGGGCTGGATGACGAAGGCCGGGGTCCAGCCGGCCACCAGGCCGACCGCGCCGAGCGTGGCACTCTTGCCGAGGAAGCTGCGGCGCGACAGACCGCCGGACTCCTGGTCGGGATCGTCGACGAAGGCGTCGGCTTGCTGGATGGGGTCGTGCATGGCGGTTCTCCTGATCGGGGCGCTGGTCGCCCCTTCCCGGTTGCCGGGTCCTTGGTCGCCGCCGGGGGCGCCCAGGCCTCCGGCGACTGGGGAGGCCCGCTCCGCGACGGGAGCGGGCCGAGGTCCTGGGATCAGGTCCACTCGGTGTCGTAGTGGTAATCGATACGGCTGGTATCGCCGCCGAGCAGGCCGCCGACCGCGGCGACGCCCTTGAACACGCCGTAGCCGAGGGTGTCGGCCAGTTGATGGATGGGGGTCAGGCCGACGGCGTTGAACACCTTGCCGACCGAAGAGATGACCGACGTGTTGAGCAGGTCGTTGGACACCTTGACCACATCGACGATGGCATCGCCGACGAAGCTGAAGAGTCCGGCGCCCGATACCTGGTCGATTTCATCGAAGCTCAGTTCCTGAAGTGTGGCGAGTTGCATGGCGCTATTCCTTCATCAATCAAGTTTTGAGCGATAGCCGGCCCTCTCGCATAAACATCGGTTTGCGAAGATAGAGTGACTATCGGTTGCCAGCCGCTCTGGAAAAGTACTTTGCCGGCTGGTCGCTGAAAATTACTGATCTGCCGGCGAGAGTGTCAATCTGGGAAGTTGATAGGGTGAACTTGGAATATCCATGTTAGGCAAATGACGCCGATATTTTGTCAGTGGAATTGGTCGATGTTTTTTCGAATGCCGCGATAAGCATCTGGATATTGCTGATCCATTGATATTCGTGGGTGCTGGGAAGCGGTTCGCTATTTTTACGAGATGATGCGCCAATCCAGAAAAGTATCGAATTATTGCTTTCGGAAAAAATTCAACTGCCTTGCTGATAGGTTTCTTCCGGTCGAGTTATTGAAGTACACGTCCGGTCGGGCGTTGTTTTTCAAAGTAGAGAAACCGGCGTCATAAATTTGTGCGGATAACTGGCGGGTAAACTTTCCCAGGCTGCGCTTCTGTTGCGAGGAAGTGCCTCGGTTCGTGTCGAGGCGCTTTCCAGCCTTGACAGCCCGGCACAGGCGCGTAGAGTGCCGCGCATGAATCGTGCAGCCCTGACCTTCAAGCGCTATTACGCCTATCTGCTCCCTCATTGAGGCGGTAGATGCGTCGCTGCATTCCCGAACCGCCCGAGGCGGCGGTCCGGTGAACTCCCTCCCAACCTGTCTCCTCGGGCATCCACCGTGCCAAAGGAGATACCCGTGTCCGTCCCGACCCATCAGCAAGACCTGATCGCCCTGCTCGAAGAGCGTGGCTTCGTCCACCAGTGCACCGACCGCGACGGCCTCGCCGCGCACCTGGCCGCCGGTCCGGCAACCGCCTACCTGGGCTTCGACGCCACCGCCGACAGCCTGCACATCGGCCACCTGCAGGGCCTGATGCTGATGCGCTGGCTACAGAAGGCCGGGCACCGTCCGTTGCTGCTGATCGGTGGCGCGACCACCCGGATCGGCGATCCGAGCTTCCGCGATTCGAGCCGGCCGATCCTCACCGAGGCGCAGATCCAGGCCAACATCGACGGCATCGCCCGGGTCTTCTCGCGCTACGTCGAACTGCACGACGACAGCCTGGTGAACAACGCCGAATGGCTGGACGGCGTCGGCTACCTGGAGTTCCTCGACCGGGTCGGCCGGCACTTCTCGATCAACCGCCTGCTGACCTTCGACGCCATCAGGCAGCGCCTGGACCGCGAGCATTCGCTGTCGTTCCTCGAGTTCGGCTACACCCTGCTGCAGGCCTACGACTTCGTCGAACTGTCGCGCCGGCGCGGCTGCACCCTGCAACTCGGCGGCGCCGACCAGTGGGCGAACATCATCAACGGCGTGGAGCTGTCGCGACGCCAGGGCGGCGCCCAACTGTTCGGCCTGACCATGCCGCTGCTGGCCACCAGCGACGGGCGCAAGATGGGCAAGTCGGCGCAGGGTGCGGTATGGCTCAACGCCGAGCGCCTGGCGCCGTTCGACTTCTGGCAGTTCTGGCGCAACTGCGACGATCGCGACGTCGGTCGCTTCCTCGCCCTGTTCAGCGAACTGCCGATGGATGAGGTGCGCCGCCTGGGCGCCTTGCAGGGCGCCGAGCTGAACGAAGCGAAGGTGGTCCTGGCCAATGCCGCCACCGCCCTGGCGCACGGCGAGCACGCCGCGCGATCCGCCGCCGATGCCGCGCGCGGGGTGTTCGCCGACGGTACGCGGGACAGCGGCCTGCCGATGATGAAGCTATCCCGCGCGCGCCTGGCGCAGGGACTGTCGCTGACCGACCTGCTGCTGGAGCACGCGATCCAGCCCTCCCGCAGCGCGGTCCGCCGCCTCGCCGCCGGCGGCGGCCTGCGCCTGGACGGCACGCCGGTCAGCGATCCGGACGCGCCGCTGGCGGGCGAGGTCGACGGGCTGCGCCTGAGCCTGGGCAAGAAGCAGCATTTGCAACTGCGACTCGAGGATTGAGGTGCCTGCGGCCCCAAGGGGCCGCGCTTCACCAGAGCTTTAGCGTGTAATTGACGATGAAGCGGTTCTCGTCCAGGTCCGCACCGTAGCGGCTGCGGTAGGTGATGTTGCGCCATTTCAAGGCGACGCTCTTCAGCGGTCCGCTCTGGATCACGTAGGACAGGTCGGTGTTGCGCTCCCATTCGCTGTCGTCGGCACGGCCGGCGCCGCGGTCGATGTCGCGGCCCTGTACATAGCGGGTCATGAGGTTCAGGCCGGGCAGGCCGAGGCCGGCGAAGTCGTAGTCGTAGCGCAGTTGCCAGGATTTCTCCTGCGGTCGGGTGAAGGTCTGGTAGGCCATGAGGTTGGCCACGTAGGGCGTGGTGTAGCCGTTGAGCACCGGAAAGGCGTCGTTGCCGATCATCTTCTGGACACCGATGCCGAAGGCGTGGGCGCCGGCGCGCAGGGTGAGCATGGCGTTGAGGTTGCGATTGTCCACCGGCCCGGAGATCGCCGCGCCGTCTTCGCCGCTGTCGAAGTAGCGCAGGTCGCTGCGCAGCGACAGCCCTTCGCCCAGCGGCAGGGTGTGCAGCAGGCCGAGATAGTGCTGCCGGTAGATGTCCTTGAGCTGGCCGTAGTAATAGCTGGCGCTGAGCCGAGGGGTGAAGGCGTAGGTCGCGCCGGCGAGATTGAACTCGTCGCTGGCGTGGGCCTTGTCGCGGCCCATGATGTACATGTCGTCGCTGCCGGCCGACTCGCGAGTGCGCGACTTCCACAATTGCCCCGCGGTGAGGGTGAGACCCTCGATCTCGCTGGAGGTCAGCAGCGCGCCGTCGAAGGTCTGCGGCAACAGGCGCACGTCGTCGCGGAACGCCACCGGCAGTTGCGGCATGAGGATGCCGACCTGTAGCTGGGTCTGCGAATAGCGCAGCTTGGCGGTCAGGCCGAGGTGACTGTAGTCGTCCACCGGCTCCTTCGAATTCGCTCCGAACGGCAGCGTGCCATCGTTGCTACGCCCGCGTCCCGAGTCGAGCTTGACGCCGAGCAGCCCGGTAGCATCCAGGCCGAAGCCGAGCGGGCCGCCGGTGAAACCGGATTGCAGGCGCAGGACGAAGCCCTGCGACCAGTTGCCGGCCTGCGATTGGGGCGCATCGTGCTGGCGGTAGTCGCGCAACTGGTAGAAGTTGCGGAGGTCGAGGTGGGCGCTGCTGTCCGCGAGGAATTCCGCTTGCGCGGCGAGGGGCAGGAGGCCGAGGCCAAGCGCATAGCAGCGCCAGGCGCACGGGCGGGGGCATGCCGTGATCATCGATTCTTCCCTTGGTTGTTGTTCTTGTAGGTATGGGTGACGCCGATTGCACGGTGAGTTTTAGCATATTGTTAACTTGTTAATGAAGTGTTGGCGATCCTCCCGGAAGCTTCGCTAGCCTCTGCCCCTTTCCATGCTCATCGAGCATTGACGGTAAGGCGCTGGAGAGCGAAGCCAGCCTGGAATCTTTCGCCTTCTGCGCATTTGGTTAATCTGTTAACGTTGTCGGCCCGCGAAAGGAGCCAGGCCCGCGCGCTGCCAGGGTGAACGAGGTCGCGGCGCGAGGATTTCCCGGACGGCGAACTTGCATCCGCGTGCACGGCGGTGTCGTCTGGACCGAAAGGCGAAGAAGAGGAGGGCGAGCGTGCCTGCGAGTGCATCGAGGATTCAGGTCGGAAGCGGCGAACGACGCCTGTTGCTGCTGTTGTCGGCGCTGGTGGCGTTCGGCCCGCTGTCGATCGACATGTATTTGCCGAGCCTGCCGGCGATCGCCGCCGATCTCGGCGCCAGCGATGCCCAGGTGCAGCGGAGCATCAGCGGCTTCCTGGTCGGCTTCTGCGTCGGCATGCTGTTCTACGGCCCCTTGTCCGACCGTTTCGGCCGGCGCCCGGTGCTGCTGGCCGGTATCGCCTTGTACCTGTTCAGCAGCCTGGCCTGCGCGCTGGCCGACAGCGCGGGGCAACTGGTCCTGCTGAGGGTGCTCCAGGCCCTCGGCGGCGGCGCCGCGTCGGTGCTGGCGCGGGCCATGGTGCGCGACCTCTATCCGTTGGGCGAGGCCGCCCGGATGCTGGCATTGATGCACATGGTGACCATGCTGGCACCGCTGGCCGCGCCGCTGCTCGGCGGCTACCTGATGCTCTGGGCCGGCTGGCGCGCGTTGTTCGTGGTCCTGGCGCTGTTCGCCGGGCTCTGCCTGCTGGCGGTCTGGCGGGTCGCCGAAAGCCACCCGCCGGAGCGCCGCGGCGGCAGCCTGGCCCAGGCCTTTCTCGCCTATGGGCGGCTGCTCGGCGACCGTCGCGCGCTGGGCTACGTGCTGTGCATGGGGCTGGCGTTCGCCGGGATGTTCGCCTACATCAGCGCCGCGCCCTTCGTGTTCATCGAGCATTTCGGCGTGCGCGCGGAGCGCTTCGGCTGGTTCTTCGGCCTGAACATCCTCGGCGTGATGCTCGCCACCTGGTGCAGCGCGCGCCTGGTGCGCCGCCACGGTCCGCGGCCGCTGCTGCGGGCCGGCAGCCTGCTGGCCTGCCTGTCCGGGCTGTTCCTCCTCGGCTATGCGGCGCTCGGCGAGCGGGGCGGGTTGTGGGCGCTGGTGCCGGGGCTGCTGTGCTTCGTCAGCGTCACCGGCCTGCTCGGCGCCAACTGCATCGCCAGCCTGCTGGCGTTGTATCCCGGACAGGCCGGGGCGGCTTCGGCGGTGGCGGTGTCCGGGCAGTTCGGCCTCGGCTGCCTGGCCAGCCTGGCGGTCGGCTGGCTGGCGCTGCCCGGCGTGCTGCCGATGGCGCTGGTGATGGCCGTCTGCGGCGTCGGCAGCCTGCTCGCACTGGGCTTGGCCCTGCACGGCGGAAACCGTTGATTTCCTTCTGCATACCCGCATGCAGCCTGTGTTTTTTCCGCTACTCTTCTGCACTTTCGAAACCAGTCATCCAAGCTCGGACCCTATGTCAACGCCAAGACCCTCCCTGACCCTGACCCTGTTGCAGGCTCGCGAAGCCGCGATGAGTTTCTTCCGTCCCTCCCTCAACCAGCACGGCCTCACCGAGCAGCAGTGGCGGGTGATCCGCATCCTGCGCCAGCAGGGCGAGATGGAGAGCTACCAGTTGGCCAACCAGGCCTGCATCCTGCGCCCGAGCATGACCGGCGTGCTGGCGCGCCTGGAGCGCGACGGCATCGTCCGGCGCTGGAAGGCGCCAAAGGACCAGCGGCGGGTCTACGTGAACCTGACGGAGAAGGGCCAGCAGTGCTTCGTCTCCATGAGCGGCGACATGGAGAAGAACTACCAGCGCATCCAGGAGCGGTTCGGCGAGGAAAAGCTCGCGCAGTTGCTGGAACTGCTCAACGAGCTGAAGAAGATAAAGCCCTGAAGCGACTGGCCGGCGTCATGCCGGCCAATTCTTGTCCCAGTGCCGGCAGTCGCCCTGGCAGCGACCGGGACAGCCGCAGCCGGTGCGGCTCCTGCCGGTTTCCCGCTCGACCCGGCGGGCCACCTCCTCGTCGTCGGCGAACGGCAGCATGCTCGCCTGGTCCAGGGTCTTGGCGTGGCGCAGGCTCCAATGCACGCCGAAGAACAGCACGGCGACCGCCAGCAGCTCCAGCAGGATCTCGCTCCAGCTGAATTCCATGATGATTCTCCTCGTCGGCTGTCGAGCCTTGCCCGCAGCGTGGCGGGCGAGGCTCGGGAAGGGAAGGGACGCGCTGTCGCGGCTCAGGCCATGCGGGCCGCCGCGAGGATTCCTTCCGGGCGCGCCTGGCGTACCGTGCGCCAGGTGTTGTAGCTCATCAGCAGCATGCCGGTGAGGAAGAACCCGCCACCGACCAGGCGCACGATGAAGCCCGGATGGCTGGCCACCAGCGACTCGACGAAGGAGTAGGTCAGCGTGCCGTCCTCGTTGACCGCGCGCCACATCAGGCCCTGGGTAATGCCGTTGACCCACAGCGAGGCGATGTACAGCACGGTGCCGATGGTGGCCAGCCAGAAGTGCGCATTGATCAGGCCGACGCTGTGCATCTTCTCGACCCCGTAGACCTTGGGAATCAGGTGGTAGAGCGAGCCGATGGTGATCATCGCGACCCAGCCGAGGGCGCCGGCGTGGACGTGGCCGATGGTCCAGTCGGTGTAGTGGGAGAGGGCGTTGACGGTCTTGATCGCCATCATCGGGCCTTCGAAGGTGGACATGCCGTAGAACGCCAGGGACACCACCAGGAAGCGCAGGATCGGGTCGTCGCGCAGCTTATGCCAGGCCCCGGAGAGGGTCATCATGCCGTTGATCATGCCGCCCCAGCTCGGCGCCAGGAGGATCAGCGACATCACCATGCCCAGCGACTGCGCCCAGTCCGGCAGCGCGGTGTAGTGCAGGTGGTGCGGGCCGGCCCAGATGTACAGGGTGATCAGCGCCCAGAAGTGGACGATGGACAGCCGGTAGGAGTAGACCGGGCGCCCGGCTTGCTTGGGCACGAAGTAGTACATCATGCCGAGGAAGCCGGTGGTCAGGAAGAAGCCTACGGCGTTGTGCCCGTACCACCACTGGACCATGGCATCGGTGGCGCCGGAGTACATCGAGTAGGACTTGAACCAGCTCACCGGCAGCGACATGTGGTTGACGATGTGCAGCATCGCGGTGGTCAGGATGAACGAGCCGAAGAACCAGTTGCCGACATAGATGTGCTTGACCTTGCGCTTGATCAGGGTGCCGAAGAACACCACCGCGTAGGCGACCCAGACGATCGCCAGCCAGATCGCGCCGGTGAACTCGATCTCGGCGTATTCCTTGGTGGTGGTGTTGCCCAGCGGCAGGCTGACCAGCAGGATCACCGCCACCGCCTGCCAGCCCCAGAAGGTGAAGGCGGCCAGGGTGTCGGAGAACAGTCGCACCTGGCAGGTACGCTGCACCGTGTAGTAGCTGGTGGCGAACAGCGCGCAGCCGCCGAAGGCGAAGATCACCAGGTTGGTATGCAGCGGCCGCAGGCGGCCGAAGCTGGTCCAGGGCAGGTCGAAGTTCATCTGGGGCCAGACCAGTTGCGAGGCGATCAGTACGCCCAACCCCATGCCGATCACGCCCCATACCACGGTCATGATGGCGAACTGGCGAACCACCTTGTAGTTGTAGGCAGGTTCCGTCGTTGCTTTGTTCATCTGTACAGTCCCGAAAGAAATGAACAGCCGGCGACCGCCGTCGAGGGGGGAGACGGGGCGCCGGCCGGAGCCTGCAATCTAAGGGCTGGGGCGGGGGTAAAACAGCTTCAGGTCGATATGGAATTTGGGTATCAGATGGGGCGGGGGAAGGCGTTCGTGCAGGGCGGCGGCGCATACCGGGATGGGGGACGCGAGCCGATCATGGCGGATGACCGCGCGCGGTTATCCGCCCTACGCCGGGGTGGCTTTCCGTGTGCGGGGCGTCATCCCGCCAGCGACTGGGCGATCCGCCCGAGTGTCTCCATCGCCTTCTCCTGCCGCGCGCTCCACGGGTGCCCGTAGTTGAGCCGGGCGCAATGGGCGAAGCGGCGGGTGGCGGAGAAGATCGGCCCCGGGGCGAGGCTGATGCCCTGGGCCAGGGCCAGTTGGAACAGGCGCAGCGAGTCGACCGCCTCGGGCAACTCCAGCCAGAGGAAGTAGCCGCCGCTGGGACGGCTGACCCGGGTCTGCTCGGGGAAGTAACGCGCCACCGCCGCGAGCATGGCGTTCTGCTGGGTCTCCAGGGCGTAGCGCAGCTTGCGCAGGTGGCGGTCGTAGCCGCCGTGCTGGAGATAGTCGGCGATGGCCGCCTGGGCCGGGATCGACGCCGACAGGCTGGTCATCAGCTTCAGTCGCTCGATCTGCTCGGCGTAGCGTCCGCCGGCCACCCAGCCGACCCGGTAGCCCGGCGCCAGGCTCTTGGAGAAGGAACTGCAGTGCATCACCAGGCCTTCCTGGTCGTAGGCCTTGACCGGTTTCGGCGCCTGCTGGCCGAAGTACAGTTCGGCGTACACGTCGTCCTCGATCATCGGCACCTGGTGGCGCGCCAGCAGCTCGGCGAGGGCGCGTTTCTTCTCGTCGTCCATGCTCGCGCCCATCGGGTTCTGGAAGTTGCTCATGAACCAGCAGGCCTTGATCGGCAGGCGCTCCAGGCTGTCGGCGAGCACTTCCAGGTCGATGCCTTCACGCGGATGCACGGGGATTTCCACCGCCTTCAGCTTCAACCGTTCCAGCACCTGCAGGGTGGCGTAGAACGCCGGCGCCTCGATGGCCACCAGGTCGCCGGGACGGGTGACCACCTGCAGGCAGAGGTTGAGTGCCTCCAGCGCGCCGTTGCTGATGACCAGTTCTTCCACCGGCAGCAGCAGGCCGCCGACCATGTAGCGCAGGGCGATCTGCCGGCGCAGGCCATGGTTGCCCGGCGTCATGTCGGCGACCACCGACTGCGGGTCCATGTCGCGCACCGCGTGGGCCATCGAGCGCGCCAGGCGCGGCAGGGGAAACAGTTGCGGACTGGGAAACGCCGAGCCGAAGGGCACGGTGTCCGGGTCCTTGATCGAACTGAGTACGGAGAACACCAGCTCGCTGACGTCGACCTCGGTGGCGTCGGCCTGGCGCGGGCTGATCTCCGGTTCCGGCAGCGGCCGCTGCACGTGCTGGCAGACGAAGTAGCCGGAGCGTGCGCGGGCCATGATCAGCCCACGGCTTTCCAGCAGGTAGTAGGCCTGGAACACGGTGGAAGCGCTGACCCCGTAGGTACGACTGGCGTGCCGTACCGAGGGCACCTTCTGCCCGGGGGCGAGGACGCCGGTGCGGATCAGCTCGGCAATCTCGTCGGCGAATTTCTCGTAGCGCTTCATCTTGTCCTGGCCGCTGTCCTGGCTGGCCGTGGGCACGGCCGCTGGCGCCCACTCTATGCGCGCCGGGACCGTGTTGTCATGCCTCATCGCGGCCTCCTCAGCGCGCCGGCGAAACGAAGGTGCTGGTGCTGCCGACCGCCAGGCTCGGGTCGTCGATGCCGCGCAGGCTGAACGCCAGCGGTTGCGAGCCGGCCCTGGCGCGTTCGGCGGTAGAGGCCACCGACACCGGGAAGTCGAGGATCTCGCCGGGCTTCAGGCTCAGGGTGTGCTCGCCCTGCAGGCGGAACTCCGGCGCGTCGTCGAGTTGCAGGCGATAGCGCTGCGGCTGCTGGGTCTTGTTGATGACCTTGAGGGTGTAGATGTTCTCGATCTGCCCGGCGGCGTTCTCGCGGAACAGCCCACGGTCGCGGGTCACGTCCAGCGAGGCCAGCGGGCGGGCATCCAGGGCGACGACGAAGGCGCCGATCATCGCCAGCATCACCGCCGCGTAGCCGACCAGGCGTGGACGCAGGAAGCGGGTCTGGCCACCTTCCAGGGCGCGTTCCGAGGTGTAGCGCACCAGGCCGCGTTCATAGCCCATCTTGTCCATGATCGAGTCGCAGGCGTCGACGCAGGCGGCGCAGCCGATGCAGGCGATCTGCAGGCCGTCGCGGATGTCGATGCCGGTGGGGCAGACCTGCACGCACTGCTGGCAGTCGATGCAGTCGCCGAGCCCCTGGGCGCGCGGATCGCTGCCTTTCTTGCGGGCGCCGCGGGACTCGCCGCGGGCGGCATCGTAGGACACGATCAGGGTGTCCTTGTCGAACATCACGCTCTGGAAGCGCGAGTAGGGGCACATGTGGATGCACACCTGCTCGCGCAGCCAGCCGGCGTTGACATAGGTGGCGGCGGTGAAGAACAGCACCCAGAACAGGCTTTCCAGGTCCAGCTGGAAGCTGAACAGGTCGGCCACCAGCGGCCGCACCGGAGTGAAGTAGCCGATGAAGGTGATCGCCGTGACCAGGCTCACACCCAGCCACAGCGCGTGCTTGGCCGTTTTGCGCAAGAGCTTGGCGGCGCTCGCCGGACCCTGGTCGAGCTTGATCCGCGCATTGCGGTCGCCCTCGGTGACCTTCTCGCACCACATGAACACCCAGGTCCACACGCTCTGCGGGCAGGTATAGCCGCACCAGACGCGGCCGGCGAACACGGTGATGAAGAACAGGCCGAAGGCGGCGATGATCAGCAGCGCCGAGAGCAGGATGAAGTCCTGCGGCCAGAAGGTCGCGCCGAAAATGTAGAACTTGCGTTCGGGCAGGTCCCAGAGCACCGCCTGGCGGCCGTTCCAGTTCAGCCACAGGGTGCCGAAGAACAGCAGGAACAGCAGGCCGCCGCCGAGGCGGCGGAAGTTGCGGAACAGACCGGTGAAGCTGCGGGTGTAGATCGGGCCGTTCACCGCCGACGGCAGCTTGCCGGGCGCGGGCGGCTGTTTCGACGGAGCGGCCGGTGCGGCGGGCTCGACCTGGATCGCGGGAATTCTTTCGCTCATTTTTCGTAGGCCCATCAGGCTGGAGAGGCGGTTGCGACTATAGGAACCGGCTGATGGGCGAAACAGCGGCAGATCGAGCGGGAAAAACCGTATCAGATGCCTCCGGAAAGCAGCGGCCCAGCATTGCCGCGGGTTGCCGGGTGACCTCGGGCAGTACAGATATGCGCCCCGTGGCAACCGGTCGCAGGCGGCACGAATTCGCCGCCGTCGGCCATCTGATGTGTTTTTTTCGGCGGAATCTGCCGCTGTTTCGCTGTCTGTACGCGGGCGATAGTGGGTGCCAGTGAACACCGGCCCATCCTGTCGCCAGAAACAGGGGCGCAGCCGGTCCCCGGTTTCTTCGCCACGCACCCTGCCCGTCATCGGTGGAGAAACCCTGTCGATGAGGGCTTTGCGATGTACCAGTACGACGAATACGACCAGGCGCTGGTGAGCGAGCGGGTGGCGCAGTTCCGCGACCAGATCGCCCGCCGCCTCGACGGCGAACTGAGCGAGGAGGAGTTCCTCCCGCTGCGCCTGCAGAACGGCCTGTACCTGCAGAAGCACGCCTACATGCTGCGCGTGGCGATTCCCTACGGCACCCTCTCGTCGCCGCAACTGCGCGCCTTGGCGCACGTCGCCCGGCACTACGACCGCGGCTACGGGCACTTCACCACGCGGCAGAACATCCAGTTCAACTGGATCGAACTGGAGCAGGTCGGCGATATCCTCGAACACCTCGCCGGCGCGCAGATGCATGCGATCCAGACCTCCGGCAACTGCGTGCGCAACATCACCACCGAAGCCTTCGCCGGGGTCGCCGCGGACGAATGGACCGACCCCCGGCCGCTGGCCGAGATCCTGCGCCAGTGGTCGACGGTGAACCCGGAGTTCCTGTTCCTCCCGCGCAAGTTCAAGATCGCCCTCAGTTCGGCGGTGGAAGACCGCGCCGCGGTGCAGATGCACGACATCGGCCTGTACCTTTACCGCCACCCCGACGCCGGCGAGTTGCGCCTGCGGGTCCTGGTCGGCGGCGGCCTGGGACGCACGCCGATGCTCGGCCAGGTGATCCGCGACGACCTGCCCTGGCAGCACCTGTTGTCCTACGTCGAGGCGATCCTGCGGGTCTACAACCGCTACGGCCGGCGCGACAACAAGTACAAGGCGCGGATCAAGATCCTGGTCAAGGCGCTGGGCATCGAGGCTTTCGCCCGCGAGGTGGAGGAAGAGTGGCAGCACCTGCGCGACGGCCCGGCACAACTGACTGCCGAGGAGTGCCAGCGGGTCGCCGAGCGCTTCGTATTGCCGCGCTACCTGCCGCCGGCCGGCGGCGAGCTGGCCTACGGCAGCGCCCGTGCGGTCGATCCGGCCTTCGCCCGCTGGGCCTCGCGCAACGTCCAGGCGCACAAGGTGCCGGGCTACGCCTCGGTGGTGCTGTCGACCAAGCCCGGCGCCAGCGCGCCGCCGGGCGACGTCACCGCGGAGCAGATGGAACGCGTCGCCGACTGGGCCGAGCGCTACGGTTTCGGCGAGATCCGCGTGGCCCACGAACAGAACCTGGTGCTCCCCGACGTGCGCCTGGAGAACCTCCACGCGCTGTGGCGCGAGGCCTGCGCAGCCGGCCTCGGCACGCCTAACCAGGGCCTGCTCAGCGACATCATCGCCTGTCCCGGCGGCGACTACTGCGCGCTGGCCAACGCCAAGTCGATCCCCATCGCCCAGGGCATCCAGCAGCGCTTCGAGGACCTCGACCACCTGCACGACATCGGCGAGCTGAGCCTGAACATCTCCGGCTGCATGAACGCCTGCGGCCACCACCACATCGGCAACATCGGCATCCTCGGCGTCGACAAGAACGGCAGCGAGTGGTACCAGGTCACCCTCGGCGGCGCCCAGGGCAAGGACAGCGCGCTGGGCAAGGTGATCGGGCCATCGTTCAGCGCCGCCGAGGTGCCGGCGGTGATCGAACGGATCGTCGAAACCTTCACCGACCTGCGGGTCGGCCCGGAACGTTTCATCGACACCTTCAACCGGGTCGGCCTGGAGCCGTTCAAGGCCCGGGTCTACGCCAGGATGGAGGAACCGGCATGAACAACCTGATCCGTTTGCGCGATGGCGTCGCCGAGGTCTGCCGCGACGATCCCTGGCAACTCCTGCGCGAGTTGCCCGACGCGTTGCCGCCGGGGCCGTTGCTGCTGCCTCTGGCGGCCTGGCTGGAGCACCGCGGCGAGGCCGGGGCCGCCGCGCCCTGGCTGGCGCCGGACGATGAGGTGGAGGCCTTGCTGCCGCACTTCGCCGAGCTGCCGCTGATCGCCGTCGACTTCCCCAGCTTCCGCGACGGTCGTGGCTACAGCCTGGCCTACCTGCTGCGCGTGCGCCTGGGCTGGAGCGGCGAGTTGCGCGCAGTGGGCGACGTGTTGCGCGACCAGCTCAGCCATATGCGCCAGTGCGGCTTCGATGCCTTCGCGGTGCGCGAGGACAAGAACGTCGTGGACGCGCTCAAGGGGCTGGCGGGTTTGAGCGTGCTCTACGGACGCTCGGCGATTGAGCCGCGACCGTTGTTCCGCCGACGCTAGGCATACGCCCCCGGACCGACGCCGATACCTGCCGCAACGCCGACCTGGCCCCTCTCCCGCAGCGGGAGCGAGGCGCGCCCCTCAGCCGTAGACCGAGGAACTGACGGACGGCGCCGGCGCGCCGCCCTTGAAGCGCCCCGCCAGCTCGCGCAGCGAACGCATCAGCAGGCTGGTGTCCACGCCCACCGCGACGAACGCGCAGCCCAGCTCCAGGTAGCGCCGCGCCAGCGCCTCGTCGGCGGAGAGGATGCCGGCGGCCTTGCCGGCCGCGCGGATGCGGCGGATGGCGTCCTCGATGGCCGCCTGCACCTCGGGATGGCCGGGATTGCCGCGATGGCCCATGGCTGCGCTGAGGTCGGCCGGACCGATGAACACGCCGTCGACACCCTCGACAGCGGCGATCGCGTCGAGGTTGGCCAGGCCCTCCAGGTTTTCCACCTGGACCAGCAGGCACATCTGCTCGTCGGCGTGGTCCAGGTATTCCGCCACGCTGTTCCAGCGCGAAGCCCGGGCCAGCGCACTGCCGACCCCGCGCACGCCCGCCGGCGGATAGCGCACGGCGCGCACCAGGCCTTCGGCCTGGGCGGCGCTGTCGACCATCGGTACCAGCAGGGTCTGTGCGCCGATGTCGAGCAATTGCTTGATCAGCGCGGTGTCGCCCTGCACCGGGCGAATCACCGGCTGGCCGGGGTAGGGCGCCAGCGCCTGCAACTGGCCGAGCAGGCTGCGCAGGTCGTTGGGCGCGTGCTCGCCGTCCAGCAGCAGCCAGTCGAAGCCGGCGTTGGCGGCCAGCTCCGCGCAGTAGGGATCGGCCAGGCCGAGCCACAGGCCGATCTGCGCCTCGCCGCTGCGCAGGCGTTGCTTGAAGCGATTGACGGGCAGGTCCATGGAAATGCCTCCTCAGACGAAACGGCAGGAGATACTGCCGAGCAGATCGTAGTCGACGTGGAAGGTGTCCCCCGGCGCGGCCGCCACCGGGCGGGTGAAGGAGCCGCCGAGGATCACCTGGCCGGCCTCCAGGCAGACGCCGTAGGGCGCCAGCTTGTTGGCCAGCCAGGCGACGCCCTTGGCCGGGTGGTTGAGCACCGCGGCGGAGACGCCAGACTCCTCGATCACGCCATTGCGGTAGAGGATCGCCGGTACCCGCCGCAGGTCGATATCGCCTGGCCGCACGGCCCGGCCGCCCATCACCACGCCGGCGTTGGCGGCGTTGTCGGAGATGGTGTCGAAGACCTTGCGCGTGACTTTCGTTTGCGGGTCGACCTGCTGGATGCGCGCATCGATGATTTCCAGCGCCGGGATCACCCACTCGGTGGCCTCGAGCACGTCGAACAGGGTGCAGCCCGGTCCCTTCAGCGGCTTGCCGAGGATGAACGCCAGCTCCACCTCGACCCGCGGCACGATGAAGCGCTGGAAGGGGATGTCGCTGCCTTCCTCGAAGAACATGTCGTCGAGCAAGGCGCCGTAGTCCGGCTCGCTGATGTTCGACGAGACCTGCATGGCGCGCGAGGTCAGGCCGATCTTGTGGCCCTTGAGTACGCGCCCGTCGGCGATCTTGCGCTCGACCCAGGCGCGCTGGATGGCGTAGGCGTCCTCGATGGCGATGTCCGGGTAGTCGAGGGAGAACTGCCTTACCTGCTGGCGCGAGCGTTCGGCGGCGTCGAGGCGGTTGGCGGCTTCCTGGATCAGGCGGGGATCGAGCATGGTCGGGGTCTCTCGGTTCAGCGTGGGTTGACCACGGCGGCGGGGGTCCGCAGGACCAGGCCGGCGCCGAGGGCGATGAGGATGGCCAGCAGGTACAGGGCCAGGCTGGCGCTCTGGGTGGTGTCGCGCATCCAGCCGATCAGGTAGGGCGCGAGGAAGGCGGCGATGCTGCCGAAGGAACTGATCAGGGCGATTCCGGCGGCCAGGGTGGCGCTGGAAAGGAAGGCCGGCGGCAATTGCCAGAACATCGGCAGGGCGGCGCTGGCGCCCATCCCGGCGATCACCAGGCCGCCCATCACCAGCCAGGCGCTGGTCGGCGCCAGGGCCGCCAGGCTGAGCCCGGCGGCGGCCATCAGCAACGGAATGCCCAGGTGCCAGCGGCGCTCGCGCAGGCGGTCGGAGGAACGGCCGATGAAGATCATGAAGGCGCAGCCGGCGAGATAGGGCACCGCGCTGAGCATGCCGATGCGGCTGTCCTGGGCGATGCCGGCGCCGTGGATCAGGCTCGGCATCCAGAACGCGATGGTGTTCACCGCCAGCATCACCGCGAAATAGATCGCCACCAGCAGCCACACCTGCGGATTGCTGAAGATGCCGGAGAAGGAGGTGATGGTCTTGCGCTGCTCCTCGCCGGCCAGTTCCTCGCGCAGCAGGTGCTTCTGTTCGTCGCTGAGCCACGTCACCCGTTCGAAGCTTTCCGGCAGCGAGCACCAGACCACCACGCCGAGCAACACAACCGGCAGGCCTTCGATCAGGAACATCCACTGCCAGCCGCGCAGTCCGAGGGCGTCATGGAAGCCTTCTAGGATCCAGCCCGAAAGCGGTCCGCCGATCACCCCGGCCATGGGCACGGCGATGGCGAACAGGGCGGTGATCTGCCCGCGTCGGCGCGCCGGGAACCAACGGTTCAGGTAGACCAGGATACCGGGGAAGAAGCCGGCCTCGGCGACCCCCAGAAGAAAGCGCAGCAGGTAGAAGCCGCGTGCGGTCTCCACCAGCAGCATGGCGGTGGAGAGACAGCCCCAGACCAGCATCAGGCAGGCGATCCAGCGGCGCGGGCCGATCCGTTCCAGCATCAGGTTGCTGGGCAGGCCGAACAGCGCATAGGCGATGAAGAATAGCCCGGCGCCGAGACCGTAGACGGTGTCGCTGAAGTGCAGGTCGGCGCTCATCTGCAATTTGGCGAAACCGATGTTGATGCGGTCCAGATGGGCGAAGACGTAGCACACCAGCAGCAGCGGCATCAGCCGCCAGGTGACGCGGTCGTGGGTGCTGTCGCTGAGAGGCAGGGTGGTGCTGTTCAGGGTGCTGGCTGTGCTCATGATCTTGTACTTTTTGTGAGCGCCCGGACGTCCCGGCGACCTGTCGGTGGCCGGGAGGCGAGCTGGGTGAGTGCAGCGTTATGGCGGGCCGGTCAGTCCGCCGGGTTGTTCAGGAATTCATGCACGTTGTTGCGCTTGTAGTTCAGCTCCGCGTCCAGTTCGGTGAGTTCGAAGGACAGCGCCAGCAGGCGTCGCGCCTGGAGCTCGGCGAAGTGCGCGGTGATCACCTCGAAAAGTGCCTCGGCGACTTGCCGGCGAGTCTCCAGGTCGCGACCGGCGCCGACTTTCAGGGTCATGTGGACGAAGGCGTAGTCGTGCTTGCCGTCGGCCATGCGCCAGGTGTCCAGGCGCACGCCGCGGCTGCGGATGCCGCCGAGTGGGAACACGCCGCTGGCGCCAAGGCAGGCGTGGACCTTCTCGAACAGGCCGGGCAGGTCGGCTTCGGCTTCGATGTTGTCGGTGTATTCGGCGATGAAGTGCGGCATGGTGGCGTCCTCAGAGGCGGCTGGCGCAACTGGCGCCGGCCGGGTTGCCGGCTTGGGCGGCGGGAATCGCCGAGCCGTCCTGGGCGGTGACCGGGAATACCGCGTTGATCTGCCCGGTGCCGGAGGAGCCGAAGTAGGGCGTCACCACCTCCGCCTTGCCGTCGTAGGCCGACCAGCCGAGGGCGCCGAGGAGCATCGCGGTGTCGTGCATGAAGCCTTCGCCATGGCCCTTGGAGGCGTACTCCGGGAGCATCCCGCAGAATTCCGCCCAGCGGCCTTCCTGCCACATCTGCACGACTTCATGGTCGAGGACCTCGAGGAACGGGCTCCAGATGCGGTCGGAGAAGTCCGGCGCCTGGCCGTTCTGGGCGAAGCGGTGGGACAGTGAGCCGCTGGCGAGGAACGCCACCGTGCCGTCGTAGTGCTCTTCCACCGCCTTGCGCATGGCCCAGCCCAGGCGCGCGCTGTCGTTCAGGTAATGCACGGTGCACAGGGCGGAGACCGAGACCACCTTGAAGTGGCGGTCCTGGTTCATGTAGCGCATCGGTACCAGGGTGCCGTACTCCGGGCCGAGGGTAGTGGCGTCGTGGGCCAGGGTCTCCACGCCGAGCGCGTTGCAGCCTTCGGCGAGGATGCGGCCCAGCTCCGGGTTGCCGGGGAAGCCGTACTCCATGTTGGCGATGAAGTGCGGCAGCTCGTTGCTGGTGTAGAGCCCCTCGAAGTGCGGCGCGCAGTTGATGTGGTAGCCGGCGTTGACCAGCCAGTGGGTGTCGAACACCACGATGGTGTCGACCCCCAGTTCGCGGCAGCGCCGGCCGATCTCGCGGTGCCCGTCGATCGCCGGCTGGCGGCAGCCGTGGCGCGGGCCGGGCAGCTCGGACAGGTACAGCGAGGGTACGTGGGTGATCTTGGCAGCCAGAGCGACTTTGCCCATGACGATTCTCCTGGTGGCCCGTTGGGCCTGGCAGCGGGCGCGGCCGCTGGCGGCTCGCCCGGATTCTTCTGATTGTGTCTGCACGCCGGCGCTGCTGGCGGCCTCGGGCGGCCGCTCTGCACGAGCGCGCCCTACACGCCCCAGCGGGGGATGTGATGGCTGCCCATGGATATACACACGTTCTTGATCTCGGCGAATACCTCGAAGCTGTATTCCCCGCCTTCGCGTCCGGTGCCCGAGGCCTTCACCCCGCCGAACGGCTGGCGCAGGTCGCGCACGTTCTGGCTGTTGATGAAGACCATCCCGGCCTCGATGCCGCGTGCCAGGCGATGGGCCTTGCCGATGTCCTGGGTCCAGATGTAGGAGGCCAGGCCGTATTCCACGTCGTTGGCCAGGCGCAGCGCCTCGGCTTCGTCCTTGAACGGGATTAGGCAGACCACCGGGCCGAAGATCTCCTCCTGGGCGATGCGCATGCGGTTGTCCACGTCGGCGAACACCGTGGGCTGGATGAACTGCCCCTTGCTCAGGTGCGCCGGCAGGCCGGTCGGACGCTCCAGGCCGCCGGCCACCAGGGTGGCGCCTTCCTCGAGGCCGATGCGGATGTAGCCGGTGACCTTGTCGTAGTGGGCCTGGGTGATCATCGAGCCGACCTGGGTCTTCGGGTCCTGCGGATCGCCGACGATCAGGCGCCTGGCGCGCGCGGCGAACTCGGCGACGAACTGCGGGTAGACGCTTTCCTGGACGAAGATGCGACTGCCGGCGGTGCAGCGCTCGCCGTTCAGCGAGAAGATGGTGAACAGCGCGGCGTCCAGCGCCCGCTCGAGGTCGGCGTCCTCGAAGACCAGCACCGGCGACTTGCCGCCCAGCTCCATCGAGTATTTCTTGATGCCGGCCGCCTCCATGATTCGTCGCCCGGTGGCGGTGCCGCCGGTGAAGGACACCGCGCGCACGTCGCGGTGGCGAACCAGCGCGTCGCCGGCGCTGGCGCCGTAGCCCTGGACCACGTTGAACACCCCCGGCGGAATGCCCGCCTCGTGCACCAGGCGGCCCAGCTCGTTGGCGGTCAGCGGCGACAGCTCGGACATCTTCAGCACCGCCGTGTTGCCCAGCGCCAGGCACGGCGCGGTCTTCCAGGTGGCGGTCATGAACGGTACGTTCCACGGCGAGACCAGGCCACAGACGCCCACCGGCTGGTACAGGGTGTAGTTGAGCATCTGGTCGTCGACCGGATAGCTGTGCCCGTTCATCCGCGTGCAGACTTCGGCGAAGAACTCGAAGTTGTGCGAGGCGCGCGGGATCAGCACATTCTTCGTCTGGTGGATCGGCAGGCCGGTGTCGAGGGTCTCCAGTTCCGCCAGGTGCGGCACGTTCCGGTCGATCAGCTCGCCGAGCCGGCGCATCAGGCGCGCGCGCTCCTTGGCCGGGGTATTGGCCCATTTCGGGAAGGCTTCCCGGGCCGCCGCCACCGCCGCGTCGATTTCCGCCGCGCCGCCGCTGGCGACCTCGCCGATCAGCTCGCCGGTGGCCGGGTTGTAGTTCTCGAAGACGTCCTTGCTTTCGACCTCGCGGCCATTGATCCAGTGTTTGATCATTCTGCGTGCTCCTGTGCGCGGGCGCGGAAGAATTCGGCCTCGCTGACGATTCGGTTGACCAGGCGACCGACGCCTTCCACCTCCACCACCACTTCGTCGCCGGGGACCACGTCGGACAGGCCTTCCGGGGTGCCGGTGGCGATCATGTCGCCCGGCTGCAGGGTCATGAAGCTGGAGAAGTATTCGATCAGGTAGGGAATGTCGAAGATCATGTCCGCGGTGCTGCCTTCCTGGCGCAGCTCGCCGTTGACCCAGGTGCGCAGGGTCAGCCGGTTCGGCTCGGGAACCTCGGCCGCGTCGACGATCCACGGCCCCACCGGGGTGGTGGCGTCGCGGTTCTTCACCCGCAGGTTGGGCCGGTAGTAGTTCTCCAGGTAGTCGCGGATCGCGTAGTCGTTGCACACCGTGTAGCCGGCCAGGTAGCCGAGGGCGTCCTCGCGGCGGACGTTGCGCGCCGGCTTGCCGATCACTGCCACCAGTTCGCACTCGTAGTGCATGTAGTCGACGTTGTCCGGACGCCAGCTGACCTGGCGGTGGCCGGTGTAGGTGCCCGGCGACTTGATGAACGCCAGCGGTTCGCTGGGCGCCTTGAACGACAGTTCGGCGGCATGGTCGGCGTAGTTCAGGCCGAGGGCGAACATGCTCCCGGTGGCCGGCGGCAGCCACTCCACCCGGTCCTCGGCGAGCAGGGTGCCTTCGGCCAGGCGGACGGCGTTGGCGTCTTCCACGGTGACCTGGTGAACCCGGCCCTGGTAGCGGATGCGTGCGTGTTTCATGGTCGGTTCCTCATTCCGCGACGATGCTGTTGGCGAGGCGGCCGAGGCCGTCGATCTCGACCTCGACGCGGTCGCCGGGATGCACGTCGACGCGCCCTTCGGGGGTGCCGGTGATCAGCACGTCGCCGGCGTGCAGGGTCATGAACTCGCTGATCTCGGCGATCAGCCGCGGGATGTCGCGCACCAGGTTGGCGGTGTTGTTGCGCTGGCGCAGTTCGCCGTTGACGTACAGCTTCAGCTCCAGCGCATGGGGATCGGCGATCTCCTGCGTCGGCACCAGTTGCGGACCGAACGGGCAGAAGCCGTCGCGGCACTTGGCTTTCACCGCCGGGCGGTAGTAGCTGTCTTCCGGCAGGCTGAACTCGTTGACGATCACGTAGCCGGCGACATGCGCCATGGCCTCTTCCTCCTTCACCCGGCTGGCGTCGCGAGCGATCACCACGCCCAGCGCCGGGCCCGGTTGCAGGCGCTCGACGCCGCGCGGGAAGAGCACCGGGGCGTCGTGCTCGTTGCGGGTATTCGGTGTCTTGATGAACAACACCGGCTTCACCGGCGGCTTCTGGTAGGGCGGCTGCTGGAACTCCGGCAGGCGGCTGTCGAGCAGGCCCTTGTAGTTCAGCGCGACGCCGAACAGGGTGCCGGCGGCGACGTCATTCAGTGCGCGGCTCATTGTGGTGGTGTCTCCTGGCGCGATAAGCGAACGGCGAGGGGGCCGTCCTGGCGAAAACTCGTTAATGTGTTAACGTTATATTTAACATGTTAATGATCGTCAACCCCGGTTGCTGCGCCATTCGTCCCGGGGAGGTGGCAAGAGGCGCCGTCTGCGGTATACGGATGCCCGCGACGGCTTGCGTGCGCAGCCGGGAAGAACAACAAAGAGAAGATCGCCATGCCAGAGCGCCAGCCGATCCCCAACATCAACATTGGGCAGGTCTACGACCAGCGCTATGCCGACGCCGAGGTGCACTACGATGCGCTGGGCAACCTGGCCGGATTCTTCGGCCGTAACATGCCGGCGCACCGGCACGACCGTTTCTTCCAGGTGCACTACGTGAAGAACGGCGCGGTGCGGGTCTATCTCGACGAGCGCCAGTACCTGGAGTCGGGGCCGATGTTCTTCCTCACCCCGCCGACCGTGCCGCACGCCTTCGTCACCGAGGCGGACGCCGATGGCCATGTGCTGACCGTGCGCCAGCAACTGGTGTGGAGCCTCACCGAGGCCGAGCCGGGCCTGGCGCCCGGCCCGCAGGTGGCGCCGGCCTGCGTGGCGCTGGGCAACCTGGAGGGCGGCGCGGCCGAGGAGGCGGCGCGCCTGGCGCTGCTCTTCGAGCAGTTGCGCAGCGAGTCGATGGCCAGCCGTCCCGGCCGCCAGCAGACGCTGCTGGCGCTGACCCGCCTGGTCATGATCAGCCTGCTGCGTCTCTCGGCCAATTCGGTGGCTGCGCGGCCGATGCGCCACGAAGACCTGCAGATCTTCCAGCGCTTCAACGCGCTGATCGAGGAGCGCTATGCCGAGCACTGGCCGCTGTCGCTCTACGCCAGCCGCATCGGCGTCACCGAGGCGCGCCTCAACGACGTCTGCCGGCGCATCGCCGACCTGCCGTCGAAGCGCCTGGTGTACGAACGGCTTATGCAGGAGTCCAAGCGCCTGCTGCTGTTCACCGGCGGCTCGGTGAACGAGATCTGCTACCAGCTCGGCTTCAAGGACCCGGCCTACTTCAGTCGTTTCTTCGTGCGTTACGCGGGGCTTACCCCCAGCGCTTACCGCCAGCGACAGGCCGACGGGGAGTCCCGTCGCTGAGCGGGTGGGCGGGTATACTCGCGCTCCCACTCGAACAGGAAGCGTTTCTCCATGCATGATGCAGCCACCTCCATGCCGCAGGCTCCCTCAACCTGGGCCGACTACCTTGCCGGCTACCGCTGGCGAGGGCAGGGCGAAGGATGTTCCGCGGCCACGGTCCACCGCCTGGAGGCTGAGCGGCGGCCGACCCTGTTCGTCAAGCAGGAAGTGCTGTCCGCACATGCCGAGCTGCCCGCCGAAATCGCCCGCCTGCGCTGGCTGCACGGTGCCGGCATCGATTGCCCGCAGGTGCTGAACGAAACCCAGAGCGACGGCCGGCAATGGCTGCTGATGAGCGCAGTGCCGGGGGACACGCTGTCCGCGCTGGCGCAGCGCGGCGAGCTGGAGCCCGAGCGCCTGGTGCGCCTGGTGGCCGCCGCCCTGCGCCGGCTGCACGATCTCGATCCGGCCGCCTGTCCCTTCGACCATCGCCTGGAACGGCGTCTGGACACCGTGCGCCAGCGGGTCGAGGCCGGGCTGGTGGACGAGGCGGACTTCGACGACGACCATCGCGGTCGCAGCGCCACGGAGCTGTATCGCCTGCTGCTCGACCGGCGTCCGGCGGTCGAAGACCTGGTGGTCGCCCATGGCGACGCCTGCCTGCCAAATCTGCTGGCGGAGGGGCGGCGCTTCAGCGGCTTCATCGATTGCGGGCGGCTCGGCGTCGCCGACCGGCACCAGGACCTGGCCCTGGCCGCGCGGGACATCGAGGCCGAACTCGGCGCGGCCTGGGCCGAGGCCTTCCTCGTCGAATACGGCGGCGATATCGACGGCGAACGGCTGGCGTACTTCAGGCTATTGGACGAGTTCTTCTAGAGTAGGGCCGGTTCGGGTCCGGACTGGATTCGGCCTGCCGTTGCACGAAAACGAGGTACAACGGCATCGGCCACTATCGCCAACGCCACCGCGCGCCCTCGCTCGTTCCGCGGAGTCGCCGGTTCAGTTCAGCCGGTACTGCGCCAGTTCCTTCGCCGAAAGCACGCGCATCCGTTTGGGATCGGTGCTTTGCATGGCCTGTACCAAGGTGCTGGGGATATCCATTTCGCGGAAGTAGGCGGCGGAGTCGTAGCGCATGCCGTTGGCCGAGCGCGAGTGCAGCGAGTCGCCGTGGGCGTAGTAGGGACGGTGCAGGCCGACGTAGCCGCGTACGGTCTTGCGCTTGCCGGCCGCCAGCAGGTAGACGCAGGTGCCCTGGCAGACGCTGCTCGACGGCACCAGCGCGTCGAAGCCGGATTCGCGCAGCAGGCGGCCCATGCGGATCGCCTCCGGCACGCTGCCGCCGATGCTGTTCAGCAGGAGCAGCTTGCGCGAGTAGGTTCCCGGATTGTTGCGCAAACCCTTGAGCAGCGTCTCGTAGTCGCCCGGCGCGATCTCCTCCGAGACGCGGACCGTCAGCACCCGCCCCATGCTCTTGTGTTGCAGCGAATGCACTTCGACCCTGGCCAGTGCGGGAGTCGCGCAGAACACGGCGAGGCAGGCGAGGACGGTCCGGAGGCGGAGGCGGGGCATGGAACGGGGCGATCCTGTCAGACGGCGATGGCTGCCGAAGATACCTGCAAGCGTTGCATTGTGCACGGTCCTCGTCGTCAGGACGAGGAGCCGGTCTCCGCCTGGCGCACCGGCAGGCGCAGGCAGAAGGTGATGACGTCGTCGCGGCAGTCCACGTCGATACGTCCCTGGTGGGCCTGGGCGATGGCCTGGGAGATGTACAGGCCGATACCGAGGCCGTTGCGGTTGCGCTGGTTGTCCGCCGACTCGCGCTTGAACGGTTCGAACAGGTTGGCCAGCTGCGCTTCGGAGAGGCCGCTGGTTTCGTTGAGCACGCTCAGGCACACCTCGTCGCCCTGGCGGGTCAGGGTGACCAGCACCGGCCGGCCGGGCAGGCCGTGATGACGGGCGTTGCTCAGCAGGTTGGCGGCGACCTGGGCGTAGCGGTCCGGGTCGACCACGGCACGAACCTGCGGGTCGATGGCGATCTCGATCACCAGGCCGGGATAGGCGACGTCGGTTTCGCAGACGATCTGCTGCACCAGTTGCGAGACGTCGGTGTCGACCGGGTTCACGGTGAGGCCGATGCCCGATTGCAGGCGGCTCATATCGAGGATCTGGCTGACCAGCCGTTCCATGCGGCTGCTGGACGCGGAAATGTGTTGGCGCAGTTCGGTGGTGCGGGTGTCGCTGGAGGACAGCAGGGCCGCCGCCATGGAGATCGACTGCAACGGGTTGCGCAGGTCGTGGCCGAGCACCGCGATCAGGCGCTGGCGCATGCGGTCGACCTCGGCCGCATGGTTGAGGCACAGTTCCATCAGGTCCAGGCGCAGCTTTTCGGCGATCGCCAGGTCGGTTTCGCTCCAGGGCGTGGAGTGGCCGCGGACCACTTCCTCCCAGGCCTCGAACGAGCCGCGCGGGGTCAGCCGCGGGCCGGAGGGGCCGATGGTCAACAGCTTTTCCGGCTTGCCGCCCCAGCGGATGCGGTGCACTTCCTCGTGGCGGAACCAGAAGATCCAGCCCGATTCCTGGCGGTGGAAACGGATCGCCAGCACACCGCAGCAGTCGCCGCCGTCCGGAGAGTCCTCGCTGGGCTGCGGCCAGTTGTCGGTGTGGTAGATGTCCCGTTCCGGGTCGCGCTGCAGGCGTTGCAGGACATTCCCGGCCTGGCGCTCGAAGTCGCCGCGGATGCTCAGGGTGCGGCCGCCGAGCATGACCAGGGCGCCGTCGCAGGGAATCAGTGCGGCGATGCCATCGTCCGGGTGGGCCAGTGCGCCGAACAGGTCGTCGGCGTCCCGCGCGCGGCGAGCCAGGGCCAGCCTGCGCTCGGTGGACACGCGCAGCAGTTCGGCGATACGCCCCTGCTCCAGGCGCTCGACGATGGCGCTGCAGACCTGGGAGAAGATCTGGAACGACATGCGCACCGGGTAGGGAATCAGTTTGGGCGACATGTGATGGCAGGAGAACAGTCCCCAGAGCTTGCCGCCGACCACGATGGAGATGCTCATCGAGGCGCGCACGCCCATGTTGGTCAGGTATTCGCAGTGGATCGGCGAAACGCTGCGCAGCACGCTGTAGCTGAGATCGAACGATTCGTTGGTCTCCGGGTTCAGCGCGGGAAACACGCGCATCGGCGTATAGGCCACGTCGGCGATCAGCCTGATCGGGTTCTGGATGTACAGGCGACGCGCCTGGGCCGGGATGTCCGAGGCCGGGTAGCGTTGCCCCAGGTAGCTTTCGAGGTCTTCGCGACGGCTCTCGGCGACCACCTCGCCGGAGTCGTCATGACGGAAACGGTAGGCCATCACCCGGTCGTAGCCGGTCATCCGGCGCAGTTCGTCGGTGACGTTGCTGAGCAGGCTGGCGGTGTCGTTGTGCAACTGGACCTGGGCGATGATGCGCTGGGCGTTGAGGGTGAAGGAGGTGATCGACAGCGTGTCCGCGGTGCGGATCTCGAACTCCAGGTAGAACACTTCCTTGTAGCTGTGGCCGATCACGTCGAACAGGTGTTCGCCGATCCGCGTCTCGACGCTGTTCGACCATGGGCCGTTGCCGGTCAGTCCCTCTTCGAGCATGCGCAGGACCTCCGGCCCCACCTGCTCCGGCGTCAGGTAGGAACCCGGCGAGGCGACGAAACCCAGTAGCGCCTGGATGTTCTCGCTTGCCGCGAGGACCATGCCGTCCGCGCGCAGGGCGATCAGCGCCCCGTGCGGCTGGATCGCGCCAGGCACGTGGATGGGTTCGTCCTCGCAGTTCGCCAGGGTAACCGGGGTGATGCTCGTCATCTATCGTCCAGCCTGGTCTCCAGGCAGTCAGGCTTCGTCGAGAACCCATCGACGAAACGAAAGGAATGTAGCCTGTGCCGCATCCTGCGCAAGGCCGATGGCTTCGGGGCTGTCGATCTGCCGGGCGAGCTGTTCGAGAAACTCCTGCCAGCGCACCCCGGTTGCCTGGCCGTAGCCCCGCAACCACTGTAGCGGCAGACCGGGCAGGCGTGGAGCTAGTCGTTTGTAGAGATACGCGCCGCCCAGCGTCGCGCCTTCCATCACGTAGGCCACCCCGAAGACCTCCGCGGCCCGTGTCGCATTCGGCAGGTCGGCGCAGCGCGGTAGCGCCTCCACCTGCGCGCGGCTCATGCCGCCGGCCAGCAGGTCGCTTTCCAGCCAGGCGCTCTTGACCAGCCGCGCGTCGGCCCGCAGCGCCGCCGGCCAGCCGCTGCGGTTGTCGCGCAGCGCGCGCTCCAGAGGCTCCAGCCAGCCAAGGATGCGTCCGGCATGGTCGAGGTAGGCGCGGTCGTCGAGATCGTCGTCGCCCAACGGCGAACGGCGGTCCAGTTCTGCGTGCAGGTCACGGGTGGCGTCGCGGAGTGCGGCGAGGGCTGGCGATGGAGATGGGGACATGAGGTCAGGGCCAGCGATTCGAGGCATGAACGGAAAAGAGTAGCAGGAAGCCGTACGCCCGGCTCGGAATAAATGGGCATCCCCGCGCGTGGCGCAGGGATGCCGGAGCGGGCGCGCTCAGGCCGCCTCGGTCTGCACCACCCGGTAGCAGGGGACGTAGGCCGCGCCGCCGGGCAGCTTCATCCGGTGCTGCTTGACGAAGGCCTGCAGCAGGCGGTCCAGCGGCAGCATCACCGCCGGGTCGCCGTGGATCTCGTAGGGCCCGTATTGCTCGATCATGCGGATGCCGTTGTCCTTGACGTTGCCGGCGACGATCCCGGAAAACGCGCGGCGCAGGTTGGCCGCCAACTCGTGGGGCGGCAGGCTGCGGCTGAGCTGGAGGCTGGCCATGTTCTCGTGGGTCGGCTCGAACGGGCGCTGGAAGCTTTCATCGATCTTCAGCATCCAGTTGAAGTGGAAGGCGTCGTTGCGCTCGCGGCGGAACTGCTTCACTTCCTTCAGGCCCTGGGCCATCTGCTTGGCCACCTCGGCCGGGTCGTCGATGACGATCCGGTAGTGGCGCTGCGCCGCATGGCCGAGGGTCGCCCCGACGAATTCATGGAGCTGCTGCAGGTAGGCTTCGGCGCTGCGGGGACCGGTGAGGATGACCGGGAAGGGCAGGTCCTGGTTGTCCGGGTGCATGAGGATGCCCAGCAGGTAGAGGAACTCCTCCGCGGTCCCGGCGCCGCCGGGGAAGATGATGACCCCGTGGCCGACGCGGACGAAGGCTTCCAGGCGCTTCTCGATGTCCGGCAGGATCACCAGTTCGTTGACGATCGGGTTCGGCGCCTCGGCGGCGATGATCCCCGGCTCGGTCAGGCCCAGGTAGCGGCCGCCGACGATGCGCTGCTTGGCGTGGCTGATGGTGGCGCCCTTCATCGGCCCCTTCATCACCCCCGGTCCGCAGCCGGTGCAGACATCCAGGCTGCGCAGGCCGAGTTCGTGGCCGACCCTCTTGGTGTACTTGTATTCCTCGCTGCTGATCGAGTGGCCGCCCCAGCACACGACGATCTTCGGCTCGACGCCGGGGCGCAGCGTACGGGCGTTGCGCAGCAGCTGGAAGACGTAGTCGGTGAGGCCCTGGGAGCTGTCCAGGTCGACGTGCTGGCTGTCCAGCCCGCTCTGGGTGTAGACGATGTCGCGCAGGGCGCTGAACAGCATCTCGCGGGTGCTGGCGATCATCTCGCCATCGACGAAGGCGTCGGCCGGCGCGTTGATCAGCTCCAGGCGCACGCCTCGGTCCTGCTGGTGGATACGCACCTCGAAGTCCTTGTAGGCGTCGAGGATGGTCTTGGCGTTGTCGCTGTGGGCGCCGGTATTGAGGATCGCCAGGGCGCACTGGCGGAACAGTTGGTAGGTCTTGCCGTTGGCGGTTTCGCTCAGTTGTTGCACTTCGCGTTGGGAGAGGGTTTCCAGCGTGCCTTTCGGACTGACCGAGGCGTTGATCACAGGGCGATGAGACATGTGCGATTCCATGCAGGGGACGCGGCGGCGTAGAAGAACCGCCGCATCCGGATAAGGGAGCGCCGGGCAGGTTGCGTGCCGGGGGAGAGGGCGATCAGCCGTCGGAGTGGGGCGACGAGGCAACCGTGCGCTGGGGCTTGGCTCCAGGGTCTTGGTTAAATGTAATAGCGAGAACCTGACTGATCTGACAAGGAAAATCTCGAATTTATCTGTCGCCGGCCTGGCAGCGGGGAAATCCTGCCACTAGCCGTGGACGAAAAGATCCGGCATCGGCTGGGATAATCGACTCTTCTCCTGATATCGTTGCGTTTCCGCCGGATGCTCGGCCAGTCGAAGGGAGGAACGAAGCATGTCGTATGAACAGTCCAGCAGCGTACCTAGCGACTTTCTTTCCTCCTTTTTCCAAGAGCCTGTCATCCATGATCGAACTCAGAACCATCACCCGCGACGACTGGGAAACCTGCATTGACCTGAAGGTCGCCCGCCACCAGGCGCACTTCGTCGCTTCCAACCTCTATTCGCTGGCCCAGAGCCGCTTCCTGCCGGGGTTCCGCGCGGTCGGCATCCACCACGGCGGGCGCATGGTCGGCTTCGCCCTCTACGGCCCCGACGCCGACGACGGCCACTACTGGCTCTACCGCCTGATGATCGACCGCCGCTACCAGGGCAAGGGGCATGGCCGCGCCGCCCTGCAACGGATCATCGCCAGCGTGCGCCGGACGAGGCGGCGCAGCGATCGCCTGATGGTCGCCTACGCCGTCGACAACGACGTGGCCCGCCAGCTTTATCGGGACGCCGGCTTCGTCGAACAGGGCCTCGCGCCCTGGGGCGAGACGATGGCCTGCCTGATGCTGCCGGAGCCGTCCCATCGTTCCGGGAAGGTCGCCGGAGCGCCGGGCGGGCGTGCAGCGCACGGCGTCCCGGCGTAGAATCGCGGGATTCGGCAGTTCCCTCCAATACCTATAACGACCATCCAACGCACATCGCCGCCCCGGACCCTTGCGTCCGGGGCGTTTTCCGTCGTGCGTGGCGAGGGTCGCGGGACCTGCCCGTCCGCCCCCTGCTCCGGAACCGAACGCCCCATGGACAGCACCTCCGAAACCCGCAGCGGCAGCTGGCTGAGCGTGATCGCCCTGGCCCTGGCCGCCTTCATCTTCAACACCACGGAGTTCGTCCCGGTCGGCCTGCTCAGCGACATCGGCCACAGCTTCGAGATGCCCACCTCGCAGGTCGGCCTGATGTTGACCATCTATGCCTGGGTGGTGTCGCTGGCCTCGTTGCCGATGATGCTGCTGACCCGCAATATCGAGCGGCGCAAGCTGCTGGTCGGGGTATTCCTGCTGTTCATCGCCAGCCACGTGCTGTCCGGGCTGGCCTGGAGCTTCCAGGTGCTGATGCTCAGCCGGATCGGCATTGCCTTCGCCCACGCGGTGTTCTGGGCCATCACCGCTTCGCTGGCGGTGCGCGTGGCGCCGCCGGGACAGCAGGCCAAGGCGCTAGGGCTGCTGGCCACCGGCACCACCCTGGCGATGGTCCTGGGCATCCCGCTGGGGCGGGTGGTCGGCGAGGCCCTGGGCTGGCGTACCACCTTCATGGCCATCGCCGGACTCTCGGTGCTGACCTTGCTCTACCTGGCGCGCTCCCTGCCGCTGCTGCCAAGCCAGAATTCCGGTTCCCTGCGCAGCCTGCCGATGCTGTTCCGACGCCCGGCGCTGGTTTGCCTGTACGTGCTGACCGTGGTGGTGATCAGCGCCCAGTTCACCGCCTACAGCTACATCGAGCCCTTCGCCAAGCAGGTGGCGCAGATGAGCGGCGAGGCGACCACCCTGCTGTTGCTGTTGTTCGGCGGCGCCGGGATCTTCGGTTCGATCCTCTTCAGCCGCTACAGCGAGGCTTTCCCGCGAGGCTTCCTGCTGGCCGCGATCCTCGCCTTGGGCAGCAGCCTGGCGCTGCTGTTGCCGCTGTCCGCGCAGCCGACCTGGCTGATGGCGCTCAGCCTGCTCTGGGGCATGTCGATCATGTGCTTCGGCCTGGCCCAGCAGTCCCGCGTCCTGCGCCTCGCCTCGGACGCCACCGACGTGGCCATGGCGCTGTTCTCCGGCCTGTACAACGTCGGCATCGGCGCCGGCGCGCTGCTCGGCAGCGTGGTCAGCGAACGCATGGGCCTGGCCTCGATCGGCAACGTCGGCGCCGCGCTGGCGCTGGCCGGCCTGCTGCTCGCCCTGTTCGCCGCACTGCGCTACGCGGAGGCGCTGAAAACCACGTCGTTGTGAGTGCTCATTCACTGGCCCGGATGATTCGGCGGAGGAATCCGCCCGCTTGATCTAGTCTTCTGTGACGAAAAGGCGCAGGGAGTGCGGGATTGCCCCGCGCCGGGCCGGCGCAGGGACGGAATATCGGGTGAACGTACAACAGAGCAAGTTCAGGCTGAGCCGCTGGGCGGGCGCGACACTGGCGCTCGGACTGTTGCTGTCCGGGCTGGGCGCCTGGGGGCTGGCGCTGGTCAACGAGCAACAGGCGCGGATGGCGCTGGAACGCGAGGCGGAACTGCTGGCCGAGGCGGTGACCCGCCGCGTGGAACTCTACCAGTATGGCTTGCGTGGGGTGCGCGGTGCCTTGCTGACAGCGGGCGAGGCGCACATCGACCGCGAACTGTTCCGCCGCTACAGCCTGACCCGCGACATCGACCGCGAGTTTCCCGGCGCCCGCGGCTTCGGCTTCATCCGCCGGGTGGCGGCCGCCGACGAGGCCGGGTTCCTGCGCCAGGCGCGGGCCGACGGCCAGCCGGAGTTCCGCATCCAGCAACTGACTCCGCACGATGGCGAGCGCTACGTCATCCAGTACATCGAGCCGGTGGCGCGCAACGGCCAGGCGCTGGGCCTGGACATCGCCTCGGAAGCCAATCGCCGGGAGGCCGCCCGCGCCGCCCTGGAGACCGGGCAGGTGCGCCTGACGGGGCCGATCACCCTGGTCCAGGCCAGCGGCTTGCGCCAGCAATCGTTCCTCATCCTGATGCCGATCTACCGCAGCGGCATCACTCCACCGCCGGGGCCCCAGCGCGAACTCGAAGGCTTCGGCTGGAGCTATGCGCCGCTGCTGACCGGCGAGGTGCTGGCCGGGTTGCCCATCGACAACGCGGCGATCCACCTCGAACTCAGCGACGTCACCGGCGACGGCGCTGCCGTGCCCTTCTTCGTCAACGGCGCCGCGGCGCCGGCTCAACGCCTGTTCGGCCACATGCTGCGGCGGGAGATCTACGGTCGGCACTGGCAGATGGCGTTCAGCGCACTGCCGCTGTTCGTCCAGCGCCTGCACCAGCCTTCGCCGCGCATCCTGTTCCTGGCCGGCAGCCTGGTCAGCCTGTTGCTGGCGGCGCTGGTCAACGCCAGCGCCCTCGGCCGCCAGCGCCGGCATCGGGAGGCGGCGACCCAGGCGCGGCTGGCGGCGATCGTCGGCAATTCGGCGGACGGCATCATCGGCGTCGGCCTCGACGGCGTCATCAGCGACTGGAATCGCGGGGCCGAGGCGTTGTTCGGCTACCGCGAGGAGCAGGCGGTCGGGCGGCGGGTGGTGGACCTGCTGGTGCCGCCATCCAAGGAGAACGAGGAACTCGACATCCTCGCCCGCATCGCCCGTAAAGAACAGGTGGTCAGCTTCGATACCGTGCGCCGGCACCAGGATGGCCACCTGCTCGATGTGGCGGTGACCGTCTCGCCGATCCTCGGTCCGGACGGCGGCGTGGTCGGCGCCTCGAAGACCGTACGCGACATCTCCGCGAAGAAGGCCGCCGAGGCCCGCATCCGCGAACTCAATACCGGCCTGGAGCACCAGATCGCCGAGCGTACCGCCGAACTGCGTCGGTTGAACGTACTGCTCGGCAGCGTGCTGCAGGCGGCGTCCGAGGTGTCGATCATCACCCTCGACCGCGACGGCATCATCAGCGGCTTCAATCTCGGTGCCGAGCGGATGCTCGGCTACCGCGCCGACGAGGTGGTCGGCAAGGCCTCGCCGACCCTGCTGCACAGCGAGCGGGAGTTGCTCGCCCGCGGCCAGGAGCTGGGCGAGGAGGGTTTCCGCGTGCTGGTGGCGCGGGCCGAGCAGGAGGGCGCCGAGACCCGCGAATGGACCTATCTGCGCAAGGACGGCTCGCCGCTCAGCGTGACGCTTTCGGTTACCGTCCTGCGCGACGAGGCTGGGGCGATCAACGGCTACCTGGGCATCGCCGTCGATGTCACCGAATGGCGCAACGCCGAGCGCGAGATGGCCGCGGCGCGCGACCAGTTGCAAATGGCCGCCGACGTGGCGCGCCTGGGCATCTGGCGCTGGAACCTGGCCGACGACAGCCTGCAGTGGAACGAGCGCATGTGCGAGCTGTATGGCCAGCCGCTGGCGTTGCGCGACGGCGGCCTGGTCTACGAGCATTGGCGCAGCCGCCTGCATCCGGAAGACCTCGAGCGCACCGAGGCCAGCCTGCGCGCGGCGGTGGAGGGGCGCGGCAACTACGATGTGATCTTCCGCGTGGTGCTGCCCGACGGCGGCATCCGCTTCATCCAGGCCGGCGCGCAGGTCGAGCGCGACGCCGACGGCAACCCGCTGCAGGTCACCGGGATCAATATCGATATCACCAGCGACCAGCAACTGCAGGCGCGCCTGCGCGAGGCCAAGGAGCAGGCGGACGCCGCCAGCGCGGCGAAGTCGTCGTTCCTGGCGAACATGAGCCACGAGATCCGCACGCCGATGAATGCCGTGCTGGGCATGCTGCAACTGGCCCGGCAGACTGATCTCAACGAACGCCAGCGCGACTACCTGGACAAGGCCAGCTCGGCGGCCACCTCGTTGCTCGGCCTGCTCAACGACATCCTCGACTACTCGAAGATCGAGGCCGGCAAGCTGGTCCTGGAAATGCTCCCCTTCGAGCTGGAGCCGCTGATGCAGGACCTGGCCGTGGTGCTCTCCGGCAACCAGGGCGACAAGGACGTCGAGGTGATCTTCGACATCGATCCCGAGCTGCCCAGCGCGGTGGTCGGCGACCGCCTGCGCCTGCAGCAGATCCTCATCAACCTGGCCGGCAACGCACTGAAGTTCACCGCCCGCGGGCACGTCCTGGTGAGCTTGCGGCGGCTGGCGCACGACGCCCACCTGGTGCGCCTGCGGGTGCTGGTGGCGGACACCGGCATCGGCATCAGCGCGGAACAGCAGCAGCGCATCTTCGAAGGTTTCACCCAGGCCGAGGCGTCCACCTCGCGACGCTTCGGCGGCACCGGCCTCGGCCTGTTCATCTGCAAGCGCCTGGTCGACCTGATGGGCGGTGAATTGCGGGTCGAGAGCGCGCCGGGCAGCGGTAGCCGGTTCTGGTTCGACCTGGACCTCGACGTCGCCCACGACCAACCGCTGCGTGCGGCCTGCCCCGGGGCCGGCGAACCGCTGCGGCTGCTGGTGGCGGACGACAACCTGGTGGCCGGCGAGCTGCTCGAACGCACGGTCGGCGCCCTCGGCTGGCGCGCCGACTGCGTCGGCAGCGGCAGCGAGGCGGTGGCACGGGTCCAGGCGGCGATGGCCGAAGGCCGTCGCTACGACGTGGTGCTGATGGATTGGCGCATGCCCGATCTCGACGGCCTCAGCGCGGCGCAACTGATCCGCCAGTTGCAGGGCGACCTGCCGCCGCCCATGGTGATCATGATCACCGCCTATGGCCGCGAGGTGCTGGCCGATGCGCGCGACCACAGCGCGCCGCCCTTCGTCGATTTTCTCACCAAGCCGGTCACGCCCAAGCAACTGGCCGACTCGGTGCTGCATGCCCTGCACGGTGAACAGGGCGCCCCGGCCAACCCGCCGCCGCGCCCGGTGGAGCGCACCCAGCGGTTGCGGGGCGTGCGTCTGCTGGTAGTGGAGGACAACGCGCTGAACCGCCAGGTCGCCGCCGAGCTGTTGAGCAGCGAGGGCGCCCGGGTGGCCCTCGCCGACGGCGGGCTGGCGGGCGTTCAGCAGGTGCTGGAGGCGAGCGTGCCGTTCGACGCGGTGCTGATGGACATGCAGATGCCGGATATCGATGGTCTCGAGGCGACCCGGCGAATCCGCGCCGACGGGCGCTTCGCCGGGCTGCCGATCCTGGCCATGACCGCCAACGCCTCGCTGGCCGACCGCGAAGCCTGCCTGGCGGCGGGCATGAACGACCATGTGGCGAAGCCGATCGACAAGGAGCGCCTGGTGCTTTGTCTGCTCGGTCATCTCGGCAGGAGCGGCGACAGGGGGGCGCCGGCAACGACAGCGGACGCGGGCGAACTGGTCGAGGCGCGGGGCGATATCGTCGGGCGTTTCGGCGGCAGCCTGGAGCTGATCGTCCAGGTGCTGCGGCGCTTCGTTCCGGATATGCAGGACCTCTTCGCCCAGCTCGAACGCCAGCTCGGCGAGGGCGATGTCCAGGGCAGCGCCGCGACCCTGCATACCATCAAGGGCAGCGCGTCCACCGTTGGCGCCAGCGCCCTGGCCGGCCGTGCCAGCGAGCTGGAGCAGGCCCTGCGCCGCGCCGATCCGCGGCGCGGCATGGAAATCCTCGCCGGCATCCGCCTCGACGAACTGCGCACCCTGTGCGATGCCTGCCTGCTCCGCCTGCAGGCGATGTTCGGCGACGTGCAGGCGGAGTCGGCGAGCTGAACCCCGGCGCGGTGGCCTGTCCCGCCAAGAATTCAGGCGGACCCGGGGCTCGCCTGCATCCGCTGCGGCCTGTAGGGCGAATAACGCCATGGGCGTTATCCGCCGATACTCCTGAAGCCCGCCCAGGTCTTGAGCGACATCCTCTTCCTGTCGTTCAGTGCCTTCAGGCGTCGCGCAGCAGGTCGTGGGCGTTGAGCAGGGCGTAGGCGACTTCCGGGCGCTTCTCCAGGCCGCGGCGGATGGCGGCGGGAATCGCCTGGCGGGTCTTGCGGCAGAGCCCCGGCTGCTCCTCGAAGCGCATGCGGATGCCGCGCATGCTGCGCACCTCGCCGAAGGCCGGGGCGATCCGCAGGCGGATGCCCAGTTGTTCCTCCATGCGCCGCAGCAGGTGTTCCAGGTCTTCCAGGCTGCGCAGGGCTTCCAGGCGAGCGGCCAGGCGCTGCTCTTCCTGGCGGGTCAGGAGGAGGATGCGACGGTCCGCGCCGGGCGCCTCCAGGCGCTCGCGTTCGCAGACGCAGGCGCCGGGCGGGCAGGGCTGGCGGAGGGGCGGGGAAGCGCTCATGGCACCATCATAGCCAGGACCGGCGTCCCGCGCCGCTACGCTCCGTCGCCCTCGCGAGCGCGCCTCAGCGCTTCAGCGGCACCTTGGCCTGCTGCTCCAGGCCGCTGAGGATGGCGTAGGCGATCTTCACCCGCTCGGCATTGGGATAGTTGCGGTTGGCCAGGATCACCAGGCCCAGGTCGCGGCCCGGGACGAACGCCACGTAGGCGCCGAAGCCGTTGGTGGAGCCGGTCTTGTTCAGCAGGCGCTGGCCCTCCAGCGCCTGTGGCGCGGGCAGCCTGGCGATCCTGTGTGGTTGCAGCGCCATCGGCGTCGAGTTGCCGGCCTGCAGGCGCTTCAGGGAGATCGGCCAGTCGTAGGCTTCCCAGCCCAGGCCCTGGGTCATGTCGCCGACCTTGTAGTAACCGCGATGGGTGGCATCGAGCGCCTGCGCCCAGGGCCTGTCCAGGCGCTCCGGATGCAGGTTGGCATCGACGAAGCGCAGCAGGTCGGCCGCGCTGGTCTTCACCCCGTAGCCTTCGGCATCCAGCGGGCCGGGACCGACCCGTAGCGGGCGGTCGTCCTTGCCGTAGCCCTGGGCGTACTGCGCCAGCGCCGCCTCGGGCACGTCGAGGTGGGTCTGTTCGAGGCCCAGTGCCGGGAACAATTGCTGCTCCATGAGCCGTTCGAACGGCTGGCCCAGGCTGCGCGCGGCGAGATAGCCGAACAGGCCGATGCTCGGGTTGGAATAGAGGCGCTGGCTGCCCGGCGCGTAGGTCGGCTGCCACTGGCGGTAGTAGTCGCGGATCTGTGCCCGGTCCTTCTGCACCGAGTCGGGGAACTGCAGCGGCAAGCCGCCGGCGGTATAGGTCGCGAGGTCGAGCAGGCTGATGCCGTCGAAGCGGCTGCCCTGCAGCGCCGGCCAGTGCTGGCTGGCGCGGTCGTCGAGGCGCATCTTGTCCTGGGCCAGGGCATAGCCGGCGAGGGTGGCGGTGAAGGTCTTGCTCACCGAGCCGATCTCGAACAGGGTCTCCGGCGTCACCCGGCGGCCGTCCTCTTTCGAGGCCAGCCCATAGCTGAAGTAATGCGGTTCTCCTTTCAGGCTGATGGCTACGGTCAGGCCCGGAATGTCATTGGCCTTCATCACCGGTTGTACGGCGGCGTCGACCAGTGCCTTCAGGCGATCCGCCGGGGCCTCATCGGCAATGGCCGGGGTGGTGGCGAACAGCAGTGTGGAAGCGGCGATGCCGCACAGGCAGGGGAATCTGGTATCGCGCATGAGGATTGGCGTCCTTTGTCGTTGGCTGCATGAGAAACCGCCCCGGGAGCGCTCCTTGATCGGCGGGCGGGGAAAATCTAGGCTTGCGCAGGATTTGCGGCAAACGACGAATACTCGCGGCAGCCATTAGAAAAATTTGGAGTAGAGATTGGTTCGACCCCATTTGCCGCTGAACGCCCTGCGCGCCTTCGAAGCTTCGGCCCGGCACCTGAGCTTCACCCGCGCGGCCATCGAGCTGTGCGTGACCCAGGCGGCGGTCAGCCACCAGGTGAAGAGCCTCGAGGAGCGTCTCGGCGTGGCCCTGTTCAAGCGTCTGCCGCGCGGCCTGATGCTGACCCACGAGGGCGAGAGCCTGCTGCCGGTGCTGTGTGACTCCTTCGACCGCATCGCCGGCCTGCTGGAACGCTTCGAGGGCGGCCACTACCGGGACGTGCTCACCGTCGGCGCGGTCGGAACCTTCACGGTCGGCTGGCTGCTGCCGCGGCTGGCGGACTTCCAGGCGCGCCATCCCTTCATCGATCTGCGCCTGTCCACCCACAACAACCGCGTCGACATCGCCGCCGAGGGGCTCGACTACGCGATCCGCTTCGGCGGCGGCGCCTGGCACGGCACCGAGGCGCTGGCGTTGTTCGAGGCGCCGCTGACGGTGCTCTGCTGCCCGGAGGTCGCCGCCCAGTTGCACAGTCCCGCCGACCTGCTGCAGCACACCCTGCTGCGCTCCTACCGCGCCGACGAGTGGCCGCTGTGGTTCCAGGCGGCCGGACTGCCGGCGCACGCGCCACTGACCCGGAGCATCGTCTTCGACACCTCGCTGGCCATGCTCGAGGCGGCCCGCCAGGGTGTCGGCGTGGCCCTGGCGCCGGCGGCGATGTTTGCCCGGCAACTGGCCAGCGAGAGCATCCGGCGTCCGTTCGCCACCGAAGTGAGTACCGGCAGCTACTGGCTGACGCGCTTGCAGTCGCGGGGGGAGACCAGCGCGATGCTGGCGTTCAGGGAGTGGTTGCTGGAGAGGGCTGCCGTTGAGGCGCGGGGGAGATAACGGTTATGCAGGCGATTGAAGTGTCGATGAAGAAGTAATCACCTTCCTCGCGCCTTTCTTTATACGCTCGGGCTCTCCCAAGGTTGATACGGTTTGAGGCGTTAGGGTTGTGATTGGAATTGCTGACGGCGTGGTGGATATGGACCGGCTCGTCGGCGTTGCTGATCGCTCCGCTAAGCGTCACTCCCAGGCTGGCGGCATAGGCCCGGCGTGCCGCAACGATCTCGCTCTCGAGCATGCCTGCTTTCCCTGCTGCGGCAACGACGGCAAGTTCGCATAGGCGGCCAGCCTTCCTCGGGGAAACCCTCAGGTCGGCGCCTGCGGACCACAGGGCAAGCAGCGCTTTGGATGGAGCACAGCCATTTCTGCTGCGCTCTTCGATTGTCTCCAGGAGCGGACTCATATGGCCTCTTGAAAACTGTCGGTGGATTGCCAGCAGTATCGACGATGGTGCGCTTAAAGCAATGCGGAGCAGGCGGAGATTGCGGCGAAACGGCGGATAACGCTTCGCGTTATGCGCCCTACGGGAGCGGTGCTCGGCTCGCCGGCGGAAGGCGTCTACGGCTTTCCGGTTCCCGCGTCGAAATACGACCCGCCGTTGCTCGGCAGTCCCGTCCACATCTCGTCGAGATTGCGGAAGTTCCAGGCCTCCGCCGGCTCGAAGCCGACGATTCGGTCGGTCTGTCCGGCCCTACCCAGGTCTATCACCTGCTGCGGGATCGGCACCTTCGAGCGGGCCGAGAAGAATACCTTGACCCGTGGCGTCAGCAGCGAGCGGCCGTGTTGCTCGAGGACCACGCCGAGGCGCCCGCTTTCCAGCCTGACCAGCGCGCCGACCGGGTAGATGCCCACTGCCTTGACGAAGGCGCGGAACACCTGCGGGTCGAAGTGCCCGTTCCATTCGGCCATGCGCCGGATCGCCTCGGCGGCGTTCCAGCCCTTCTTGTAGGGACGGTCGGAGGTGATCGCGTCGTAGACGTCGCACACCGTGCCCATCCGCGCCAGCAGGCTGATCTGCTCCTGCGCCAGGCCGAAGGGGTAGCCGGTGCCGTCGATGCGCTCGTGATGGTGCAGGCAGACATCCACCACCAGGGCGCTGACCTGGCGGCAATCGAGCAGCATCCGCGCACCGTTCTGCGGATGCCGGCGGACCAGGCCGAATTCCTGCTCGGTGAGCTTGCCGGGCTTGTTCAGGATCGGATCGGGTACCGCCATCTTGCCGATGTCGTGCAGCAGTCCCGCCAACCCCGCCTCGTGTACCAGCGGGTCGGACAGTTCGAGCTGGCGGGCGAGGGCGATCATCAGCGCGCAGACCGCCACCGAATGCATGTAGGTGTATTCATCCGAGGTCTTCAGCCGTACCAGGCTGACCAGCGCGTTGGGATGGCGCAGCACCGAGGCGGAGATTTCGTCCACCAGGTCCGATGCATGCGCGGTGTCGATGGCCTGGCCCATGCGCGCGTCGTGGAACATGCTGACCACGGCGGCCTTGGCGCGGCCGCAGAGCAGGGCGGCGTGGCGGATTTCCTCCTCCAGGGCGACCCGCGCCGGCGAAGGGTCGGCCGGCATGGTGACCGGCAGGACCGCAGCGGCCGAGACCGCCGCTTCCTCCGGGAGGTCGAGGCCCTTGCCGGCGTCGATCCAGACCTCCTTCACGGCGCTTTCGCGCAGGCGCTGCAGGTCGGACTGGTTGTCGAGCAGGAAGCCGCCTCTTTTCCAGAACGGGTGGTCCAGCCACGAGCCGCAAAGGCTCTGGACGAACATACCGAGGCGAAGCTGGGTTACCGGAATGCGTTTCAGCACGATGGGCTCGACCTCGAGACTGGGCCAGGTGGCTGTCTCCTAACGGTAGCCGAGATGGGCCGGCGGGAGTGAGAGATGCCCGTCAGTTCGTCGGCGTGACCTTCGCTTGGCTGCGTATCGTTCTGTATCCGCGTACTCCCGGCATACAAATCCCTCCGCCGACGGTACAGCCCCGATACATCGCCCTGGCGAAGTGGCCCTATCCAAACCGGCGCCAGCCAGGTCCTCGCGCTGGCGGAGACGGCGGTGGAAACCTACGGCGGCGATAGCACGGGCCAAATCTCAGTCGCGGCGCTCGACGAGCGCGTCCTGGTGTACAGCCATCAAGCGTTGCGCGTTGGGCGTGAGATGGCCGCTGTGCCAGATGAAATGGATCTCGGTGGTGCCATAGTCGCGCAACGGATGCGCGCGGACCTGGTGGTTGCCAGGTAGCGTCGCAAGCACGGAGCGCAGCACCCAGGCGGCACCCATGCCTGCGCTGACGCAGGCGAGCATGGTGTGGTAGGACTCGATTTCCAGCACTGGCAGTTGTTGCAGGCAGTCGGCTTCCTCCAGCCAGCGATCCATGCGGAAGCGGAACGAGCAGTCGTGACGGAACCCATACAGTTCGGCGCAACGCAGGTCGCGCGGACTGGTGATCGGTGGATGATCCAGCTCGGTAACCAGCACCATTTCGTCGACGAAGGCCAGGCTACTTTCCAGGGTCTGAGAGCGCACGGGACCATCGCTCAGGGCCAGGTCTAGCACTCCATCCGAGACCTGCTGCACCAAGGCTTCCGAGGCTTCGCTGCGGATGTCCAGTTCGATCGCGCGGTGGCGTTGGCGGAACCGCCCGATCAGGCATGGCATGAAGGCGACCAGAACCACGTCGAGGGCACCTACCACCAGGCGGCCGCCGCTCTCTTCGTTGCGCATCATGGCCCGGGTACTGTCGCTGAGATCGAGGATTCGCCGGGCATGCTCCAGCAGACGCCGACCGTCCGGCGACAGGCGCAGACGCTGGTGCTCGCGCAGGAACAGCTGGCAGCCGAGGTCTTCCTCAAGCTGGCGGATGCGTACGGAGAGACTCGACGGGACACGGTTCAGCGCCTTCGCCGCGGCGTTGATCGAGCCGGTGTGGGCCACGGCGCAGAAGGCGCGGAGCTGAGACAATTGCACCTGGGTATTCTCGCTTTGCGAATCGTTGGCTGAATATTTTTCGATTTCCAGAATACCTTGTCGTTCGCTACCGTTCGCCCGTCCTTACGTCCGGTGATCGGATCCCGGCGTTCCTTCCCGGCTTGCGGGCCCATCGCGTCCGCTCATGGAGAGATTACATGGATCTGCAACTCGCACAGCGCAGGGTGCTGGTTAGTGGCGGTTCGCGCGGTATCGGCCGCGCCATCGTCGAACATTTTCTCGCCGAAGGGGCCGAGGTGGCCTTCTGCGCCCGTGGTGAGGCGGGCGTGGCCGAAGCAGCGGATTGCTTCGGCGAGCGTGCCTTTGGCATGTCTGTGGACATCACCGACCCGCAGCAGGTGCGCGGTTGGGTAACGCGCTCGGCGCTGCACTTGGGCGGCATCGACATCGTTGTGCCCAACGTCAGCGCGCTGGCCGGTGGCGGAGACCTGGACACCTGGCGGCGCGCTTTCGAGACCGACCTGCTGGGCAGCGTGGGCATGGTCGCTGCCGCCCTGCCGTGGTTGAAACGCTCCGAGGCTGCCTCGGTGGTGCTGATCTCCAGTGTTTCCGGCCGCGAGGTGGACATGTTCGCCGAGCCCTATGGCGTGCTCAAGGCGGCCCTGGTCCACTACGGGAAGACGCTTGCCAGCCGCCATGCGGAGGACGGCATTCGGGTCAATACGGTGTCGCCGGGCAACGTCTATTTCGAAGATGGCGTATGGGGCGCGATCGAACGGGATAGCCCGGAAACCTTCGCCCGTTGTCTCGCCGCCAATCCCATGGGGCGCATGGCGCGACCCGACGAGGTGGCGCGGGCGGTGCTGTTCCTGGCCAGCCCGGCGGCCAGCTTCACCACCGGAACCAACCTGCTGGTGGACGGCGGGTTGACCCGGGGCGTGCAGTTCTGAGCAGAGTGCCGGAGGCTCAGGCCTCTACCAGCTCCGGCGCATCCCGCCGCTGTTCCGTCGGCGCATGGGGCGCCGGCTTGCCGAGGATCAGGTCGGCGGCCTTCTCGCCGATCATGATCGCCGGGGCGTTGGTATTGCCGGTGATCAGCGTCGGCATGATCGACGCATCGGCCACCCGCAGGCCTTGCAGGCCGTGCACGCGCAACTGGTCGTCGACCACCGCGAGCTGGTCGTGGCCCATCTTGCAGGTGCCCACCGGATGGAACACGGTGCCCAGGTTGGCGCGGATCCAGGCCTCGATCTGGCCGCGGCTGGAAACCTGCGGGCCCGGTACCAGCTCGCCCTTGAGGTGACGGGCGAAGCTGCGGCTGGCGGCCAGTTTGCGGACCAGTTGGAAACCCTGGACCAGGGTATCGAGGTCGGCAGGGTGGCTGAGGAAGTTGGCTTCGATCAGCGGCCGGTCGTGCGGGTCCGGCGAGTTCAGGCGGACCCGCCCGCGGCTCTGCGGGTGCATCACCGCGACGTGCAGGCTGACCCCGTGGCCGAAGGGGACCAGGCGCTGGGGCTGGTTCTTCAGCGCGGGGGCGACGATCAGACCCAGCTCCGGGGTCTCTGCCTGCGGGTCGAGGCGGAGGAAGCCACCGGACTCGACGGTGTTCGAGGTCAGCGCCCCGCGCCGGCCGAACAGGTACTGCCAGGGCGAGCGCAGCAGCGGCAGCCAGCCCTTCGGCGAGAAACCCAGGCCGTAGCCGAGCTTGGCCTCGGTGCGGTACATCAGCACGATGTCCTGGTGGTCCTGCAGGTTCTCGCCGACCCCAGGCAACTCATGGCGCTGGACGATGCCGTGGCGCGCCAGTTCCGCCGCCGGGCCGATGCCGGAGAGCAACAGGAGCTGCGGCGAGTTGATCGAGCCGGCGCTGAGGATCACTTCGCGGCGTGCCTGCAATTGCACGACCTCGCCAGCCTGGCTGATCTCCACGCCGGTGGCGCGGGTGCCTTCCAGCAGCACGCGCAGGGTCAGCGCGGAGCTGAGGACGGTGAGGTTGGGCCGCGCCAGGGCCGGGTGCAGGAAGGCGCGCGCCGCGCTACAGCGTTCGCCGTTGACCTGGGTGACGTGGAACGGGCCGATGCCTTCCTGGCGCTCGCCGTTGAAGTCGGCGTTGTACGGCCAGCCCATTTCCTCGGCGGCCTGGAAGAACACCTGGTTGATCGGCCCCGGGCTGCGCTGCGCGGCGACGTTCAATTCGCCGCCGCGCCCGTGCCAGGGCGATTCGCCCGGCTCGAAATGTTCCGAGTGGCGAAAGTAGGGGAGCAGCTCGTCGTAGCTCCAGCCACGGTTGCCGAGGGATGCCCAGCGGTCGTAGTCGTGGCGGTCGCCGCGGATGTAGATCATCCCGTTGATCGCGCTGGAGCCGCCCCAGACCTTGCCGCGCGGGCAGGCGATCGGCTGGTTGGCGGTGCCGGGCTGGGCGGCGAAGCGATGCATCCAGTTCCACTTCGGGTTGGCGATCAGGCGGATGATCCCGGCCGGCGTGCGGATGTAGGCGGCGGGGAGCGGCGTGCGGTCGCTGGGGCCGGCCTCGACCAGGCAGACCGAGACGGCGGGATCGGCGGAAAGACGGTTGGCCAGGACGCAACCGGCGGAGCCGGCGCCGACCACGATGTAGTCGAACGAGCGGCGGGCAGTGGAAGTCATGTCGGCACCTTTCTGGGTGTGCTGCCGGGCCTCGCCCGGCGTTCTTTTTCGCCCCGCGCCTATGGGCGCGACGCTACTCCATTGGACGGGGAAGCGCGCCCGGCCGCTTGTACCAGCCTGCCGGCGGGCTTGACCGAGGCTGCCAGGTGGCGCGCTAAAGCCCCAGCAGCGAGCCCATGTCGACCATCAGTTGCAGGCCGACGACGAAACCGTCTCCACTCAGTTCGCGAGCGCCGGGGTTGTAGTAGTTGTCCGGGTTGAAGATGTACTGCACCGACGGCTCCAGCGCGATGTGCGGGGTCAGTGCGATGTGCGCATTGGTTTCCAGGGCGTACACGTCGCGCTGGCCGAGTTTCGCATCGCCGCCAGCGGCGATCCGCGCCTGGCGCTGGAACTCCAGCTGGTGATCGTTCAGGCGCAGGTAGCTGGCCTTGAGGTTGAGCTTGTCCCGCGTGCGGTCGAAGGGTGCATGGTAGGTCATGCCCAGCTCGGCGAAATGACGGAACGGCTGCTTGTCGTCGGCTGATACCGACAGCGAGCCGAACAGCCCCAGCGCCCTCGGCGAATCGAGGCGGCCGCCGTCGGCGCGCCAGAACAGCTGCTGGAACTTGAAGAAGCCGCCGGCGCTGCCGTGGTCGCTGGCGCCGGTGAGCGGGTCGACCTGGTTGGCGGTGTTCAGGTAGGCATTGAGTTCATAGTGCGAGCGATAGGGATCGAGGCTTTCCTCGCGCTTGTCGCCGATCCCCAGCAGCAGGCTGGTGCCGCTGGCGTCGTCGGTGCCGAAATCGAGGCCATGGCGCTTCTTCAGGTAATCCACCGGGTTGGACTCGAAGGCCCCGGCGTGCAGGTACAGGGTCGGGGTCGCCCGGTACTTCAGGTAGCCGCCCCAGGCGCCGTAGGGCGGCGGCAGGATGCCGGTGGAGGCGTCGATGATCGGGTCATTGCAGGTGACCACGGTCTCGCAGTTGTAGATCAGGAAATAGCGCCGCGCATTGGTGCGTCCGAGATGGCTGTCGAGGCGTCCGCCCAGCCACTGCTGCTGCCAGGTGAGCAGGCTCAGCTGGTTGGCGCCGATGTCGTTGTGCAGCGGCGCGCCGCCGAAGTAGCTGCCCACCGCGCCCTGCCAGCTCGGCCCGGTGGGCTGACCGGTGCCGCGGTCGAGGATGAACAGGGTTTCCTCGATGTGCAGCGAGGCGCCGTCCAGGCCGGCGAGGGTGGCGAGGTCGAGGTCGGCGCCGAGGAACAGGTCGCCGCTGTTGCCGAAGCTGTGCTGGCGCGGGCCGGTGTCGAGGTTCTTCAGCGACAGGCTCCAGAACTGCGCGTGGGTCTTCACGCCGTGGCGCTGGAGTCGTTCGCCGAACCCGGCCAGCGGGCCGCTGCGGCTGTCTTCGGCGGCCTGCGCGGAGAGACCGAGGAAACCGGCGCAGAGCAGCGCCGGCAAGGTGCGGAGGGTTTTCATGGCAAGGCACTCGTCTTGTTGTTGTTCTGTCGTGCGAATCGCTGTCCGCCCCAAGCGGACAGGTGCATCCGGAGCGAAGGCGGCTCAGGCGCAGAGATAGCCGCCGTCCACCGCCAGCACGGCGCCGGTGACGAAGCTGGCGCCGGGACCGCAGAGGAAGGCCGCGGCGCTGGCCACCTCGGGCGCCTCGCCCCAGCGCGCCAGCGGCGTGCGCTGCATGATCCGGCGGGTGGCCTCGACGTCGGCCTTGAGCCCGGCGCCCAGCGGCGTGTCGATCCAGCCGGGGGCGATGGCGTTGACCCGGATGCGCTCGGCGGCATACTCGCAGGCCAGGGAACGGGTGAGCTGGACGATGGCGCCCTTGCTGGCGCTGTAGGCCGGGCGGTCGGCGGAACCGAAGGTGCTGTACATCGAGGCGATGTTGAGGATGCTGCCGCCGCGCTGCGCCAGCAGCGGACGGGCCAGTTGGCTGGCGAGCATGGCGGCGCTCAGGTTGAGGCGCAGCACCCGTTCGAAGGTCGCCAGGTCGTATTCCTCGCGGTCGCGGCTGATGCCGGCGTTGTTCACCAGCACATCCAGGCGCGGCAGCGCTTCGAACAGCCGTTGCAGGCGCTGGCTGTCGGTGATGTCCAGTTCTTCCCGGCGAATCCGCGGATGACGCGGTGCGTGCACGCCGTCGGCGTCCAGGCCGAGGGCGACGACTTCGGCGCCGAGTTCGGCGAACTGCATGGCGATGGCCGCGCCGATGCCGGAGCTGCCGCCAGTGACCAGCACCTGCTGGCCGGCGTAGATATCGTGTTGGAAAACCATCGGCGATCGTTCCTTCAGGCGTCGGCCAGGGCCGGGTTGGGATTGACCAGCACCTTGACCTGCGACTTGTCGCGCAGCAGGGCCTCGAAACCGTGCTCGACGGCCTGCTCCAGGGGCACGCTGCGGGTCACTGCGCGGGCCAGGTCGAGGCGGCCATCGGCGAGCAGGGCGATCAGCTCCGGGTAGGCGTCGCGGTAGCCGACGCTGCCGAGCAGGCGCAGTTCGCGGTTGACCAGGTCGAAGGCGTCCAGCCTGACCTCGCCCATCAGGCTCACCAGCACCAGCTCGCCACCCTTGCGCAGGCTGGCCAGGGCGGCGTCGAGGCTGGCCTGGCTGCCGGCGGCCTCGAAGGCGCAATCGAGCGCGCCGCCTTCGCGCAGGCGCGCCGCCGTGTCGCCGTCACGGGCGTCGAGCGCCCGGCTGGCGCCGAATTCGCCGGCCAGGGCGAGGCGCTCGGGACTGACGTCGACCGCGGCGATGTCCTCGATTCCGCGCAGGCGGGCGAGCATCACCAGCAGCAGACCGATCGGGCCGAGCCCGAACACCGCGCAGCGCTGGCCCGGCGCCAGGCTGCTGCGGCGCAGCGCGTGCAGGGCCACGGCGGCCGGTTCGAGCACGGCGGCCTGGCGGAAGCCCACCGCGTCCGGCAGGCGGTGCAGCATGTAGGCCGGCACCCGCGCGCGCTCGGCGAAGCCGCCGTCGCCCATCAGGCCGATGAAGCCCATCGACTCGCAGAGGTTGTAGCGGCCTTCCCGGCAGTAGCGGCATTCGCCGCAGCGGTATTCCGGCTCCACCGCGACGCGGTCGCCGATGCGCAGTCCCTCCACGCCAGGGCCGAGCGCGGCGACCACGCCGCAGAACTCATGGCCGAGGGTCAGCGGCGCGCGGCAACCGGACAGCGGGTGCGCCTCGGCCTGGGGAATCGAGTGCGGGCCGCTCTGGTATTCGTGCAGGTCGCTGCCGCAGATGCCGCAGTAGGCGACTTCCAGTTCGACTTCGCCGGGCCGCGGCGCCTGGCGTTCCAGTTCGCTCAGGCGGAGGTCGCGGGCGGCGTGCCAGCGCAGTGCTTTCATGGTTGGTTTCCTTGCAGGACGGAGGTAGGCGCGCTGCGCTGGCGCGCCAGCACGGCGGGCGCGGTTTCGCGCAGGAACAGCGAGAGGAACGCGGCGAGCAGGGCGCCGCCGCAGGACATCCACATGACGATGGACAGGTCGAAGCGGTCGGCGGCGAAGCCGGCCACGGTCGGCGCGAGGAAACCGCCGACCAGTTCGCCGAGGCCCATGATCAGGCCGAGGGCGGTGGCGATGACGCCGCGCGAGACGGTCTCCGCCGGGATGGTCGCCATGAACAGGGTGAAGCAGCCGAGCCCGGTGTAGGTCAGCAGCAACAGCAGGCCGAGGCTGGTCGCGTTCGGCGCATAGAGCAGCGCCAGCGGGCAACACGCGGCGAGCAGGGAGAACGCCACCAGGGTCGGCCGACGGCCGATGCGATCGGATATCGCCGGTACGGCGAAGCCCCAGACCACCCAGGCGACGCCCAGGCAGCTCATCAGCCTGCCCATGGTCGCCGGGCTGAAGCCGCGGGCGTTGACCAGGAAGGTCGGGGTAAAGGAAATCAGCACGATGAACCAGGTGACGAATACGCAACTGATCAGGGTGCAGAGCAGGATGTTGCGGCTCTTCAGCAGTGCCAGGCGCTTGCCTTTCGCGTCCTCCGCGCGCGGCGCCGGGCGCTGCGCACGGGGCGGGTCGGGACGCACATGGCGCCAGATCAGCCAGGCGATCAGCAGGCCCGGCAGCAACGAGACGATGAAGGCGTGACGCCAGCCGAGGGCTTCGGCCAGGGCCACCAGCAGCGGCGGGCCGATCACCGCGCCGAGCAGGCCGGCCGCCGAGCCCTGTAGCAGGCCCATGTTGAGGCCGCGGCGATGCGGCGAGGAGGCCTCGACCATCAGCGATTGCGAGAGCGGCAGGATCGGCCCCTCGGCCAGGCCCATGATGCCACGGAACAGCAGCAGGCTGAGGAAGCCGCCGACCAGCCCGGACAGCGCCGAGCACAGCGAGAACAGGATCACCGCCACGATCAGCAGCGGCTTGCGCTGCCCGCGGCGGTCGGACCAGGCGCCGACCAGCGCGCCGGATACCGCCCAGGCCAGGGCCAGCACCGAGGAGAGCATGCCCAGGTGGCTGTTGCTCAGTTGCAGCTCCTGTTCCATGAAGGGAAACAGGAAGGACAGCGCCAGGCGGTCGAAGAAGACGAAGCCGAAGGTCAGGAACAGCACGCAGAGCAGGACGTTTTCGTAACTGGCGGAATTGTTGTTATGCGCCATGTCGGTCTCCAGGCCGGGCGGGCCGGCCGGCGGGGAGGCGCGCATCCGCCGGGGCGGCGCGCGCCCGGGGTCAGCGGAACAGGGAGTCGATGTAGGCGGCGCCGACGCCGATCTTGTCGTAGTGCGCGCGGCACATCGCGATGTAGTCGTGGACGTCGAAGATGCCGTCCGCGTTGCCCTTCTCGTCGAGCCAGACCAGCGGCCCCTTGACGATGAAGAACGCACGCATCGGCTGCTCGTGCTCGTAGGCCACCAGGGTGTGGCCCTCGCCGGGCGTCTCGTAGACGAAGTCGCCGGCGGTGGCGGTCCAATCGTGCTCCAGGTAGCCCCACTTGCCGCTGATGGTGTAGGCGAACACCTCGTGCGGGTGGTAGTGGCGGTTGACCAGGCCGGCGCTCGTCGCCATCAGGATGTCGCACCAGCGGTTTTCGCTTGGCGAGATCCACAGCGGACGCGACTTCACGGTCTCGGTGAAGGGCACGTAGAGGCGCTCGTCTTCGGTCGGCGCGTTGTGCAGGTAGACCTCGGGCTTGGCGTCCGGCTTGAAGCAGTCGGGAATCGGTTGCAGGTCTTTCCAGAATTCACGGGTGGCGAGTTCGGGCATGGGGCGGCCTCTGTCGTTGTTATCGTCGGGCCGACTCTAGCCATGGGCGGGCCTCCGGGTTTGACCCTGGCGGCCAGGAAACTTGCGCTTTTCGGACATGGCCTGGCGCGACCCGCGACGCGCCGCCAAGCTGGCCTGCCCAGCGTCGGAGCCGGCTGGAGGGCGATTGACGGAGGAAAGGATTCAGATGTTAATGACGGGGTGCCAGGCGCCTCGCCGACCGACCGCGACAGGTCGGCGGAGCGGCCCGGCGCCTGGCCCCGGAGGCCTTGCCTGAGGTCCGGGAGGTCCACGCAGCGTTCGACGAGAAGAATAAAAATGCCCGCACATGCCTTGCTCGAAATCCGGCGGGCCAGCACCCAGGACATTCCCCTGGAGCAGCGGCTGGCGTTCTGGGAGGACTACAACGCTTCCATCCTGGTTGGCCTGAAATGTTCGTCGTATTCCCAGGTCGGCTTCGCCGCGACCCAGGACAACCTCTGCCTCGAACGCCTGCGGCTGGCCCGCATCGGCGGCAACGAGCACGTGGTGGAGCGCGACCGCTCGATGATCCGCGCAGTGCCCAAGGAGTCGATCTTCGTCTCCCTGGTGCAGGGCAGCCAGTCGTTCTTCTACCAGGACAACGGCTGCAACCTCCTGCAACCGGGCGAGCTGGTTATCTACCGGACCGACAAGCCCTACCTGTTCGGTTTTTCCGGACCGATGCGGCAGTTCATCTTCGACATTCCCCAGGACGATTTCGCCGAGCGCTGCCTGCGCGACTTCAAGGGACCGCTGAAGATCGGCGCGGAAAGCCCGGTGCAGCGCCTGCTGGTGCGGACCCTCGGCGAGCGTACCCGGGATTTCCTCGACAGCCCCCATGGCGAGGATGCCGAGCGCTACCAGGAGGAAGCCTACGACCTGCTGGCGAGCATCATCAGCGACCATGCCGGCGAGCACCGCGCCAGCGCCCTGGGCGCGTCCTACCTGCTGGCGGCCAAGCAGTACATCCAGCAGCACCTCGACGAACCCGCCCTGAGCTGCGAGCGGGTGGCCGCCGCCACTGGCGTCTCCAGCCGGCACCTGGCGCGGCTGTTCGCCCAGGAAGGCAGCTCGCCCGGGCGCTACCTGCAGGAGCGGCGCCTGGAGCGCGCCCGCCAGTTGCTCGCCTCGCCCCAGGGCCGGCGCCTGGACGTCGCCGAGGTCGCCTATCGCCACGGTTTCTCCAGCCAGGCGCATTTCGCCCGGGCCTTCAAGGCGCGCTACGGGATGACGCCGAGCGAGGCGCGTGGCCGCTAGACCCGATTACCGTACCTTTCCTCCTCCTACTGCCAAGGACCCGTTCCGTGACCGACAAGAAAGAGCAGATCGCCCGTTTCATCCAGCACGAATTTCCCCAGACCCGGGTCGTGGTCGAAGCCGTCGGCGAGCGTAGCGCCACGGTCTGGCAGGCGGTCGACGCCAGCGACCTGCGCCCCGGCGGCACGGTCTCCGGGCCGACCCTGATGGCCATCGCCGATGTCGCGCTGTACGTGGCGGTACTGGGCGAGATCGGCATCGTCCCGCTGGCGGTGACCACCAGCCTGACCATCAACTTCCTGCGGCGTCCGGCGGCGGACCGCCGGGTGGTCGCCGAGTGCCGCCTGATGAAGGTCGGCAAGACCCTGGCGATGGGCGAGGTCTCGCTGTTCTCCGAAGGCGACGCGGAACCGGTCGCCCATGTGGTCGGCACCTACTCGATCCCACCGGCGCACCGCCGCTGAGGGCGGCGCTCAGGCCACCCGGTGCGCCGCGCGCTGGTGCGCTTCCTCATCGGCGCGGCGCTTGAGGTAGGTGCGGGTGGCCACCGCCGGCGCGTCGCTGGCAACGGAGATCTCGTAGCTATCCTCATCGGCCTCCGCGAGTACCTTTTCCAGCGCGCCGAGGCCTTCCACGTCCTCGACGAAGGCGGCGAACAGTTGCTCGTGCATGAAAGCGCCGACGGTCTCGTCGTCCTGGGCGAAATCGCGTCCGTGGACGATGAAGTAGTGCATGCTGCCGTGGGTCTCCGGGGTGAGGATGTGCGCCGTGCGGATGTGGAATTCCGGTCGCCGCTCGGCGGGCAGGGCTGTGTCGTAGAAGGTCGCGCTGACCTGGTGCAGGCCTGGCGAGAGAAACTCCGAGGTGGTGATGCGCGCCGCCGTGGGACAGCCGTCGAGGCCGGTGGTGCGGCCCCAGACCGGCGACAGGGTGGTCGGCAGCACGTGCCGTACCAGCCGGTAGTGGCCTTCCTTCAGGTCCAGCTCATAGGGCGCCCCGGCGTAATCCGGGGTGCCGATGGTATTGGCGTGGAGGTAGGTGAGATGGGTCAGGTCCATCAGGTTCTCGTGCATGCTCACGTAGTTGCCCGGGTGTAGGAAGTAGCCCTTGGAGCAGGCCCAGCCCGGATCCTCCAGCCAGGGCCGCTGCGGCAGTCGCTTCGGGTCGGCCAGTCGCGGGTCGCCGAGCCAAATCCAGACCAGCGGGCCGCGCTCCAGAAGCGGGTAGTGACGGATGCCGACGCCGCGCGGACAGGCTTTCTGCGACGGTGTCTCGATCAACTCGCCCTGGCTGTCGTAGCGGAAACCGTGATAGCCGCAGACGATCCCGTCCCCCTCCAGGCGACTGCGCGATAGCGGGAAGGAGCGATGCGCGCAGCGGTCTTCCAGGGCTACCGCCTGGCCGGCGAGGGTGCGATAGAGCACCACGCGCTTGCCGAGCAGAGTGCGCGCGAGCAGTTCGCGGCCGACCTCCTCGGCGAAGGCGGCGACGTACCACTCGTTGAAGATGAACGACGTGTCGCGCGTGGCCATCTGCGCGGCGGCCTTGCGTGAACTGGCGATGAGATTGGCGTTGGGCAGGCTCATGAGGCGTCTCCGTGGTTGTTCTTCGGGGTCAGAGATCGAGTTCCAGGTAGTTGCCGCGGCAGCGTGATACGCAGATCAGCAAGGTTTCCCCGCTGGCCCGCTCGGTGTCGGAAAGCACATGGTCGAAGTGCTCCGGCTCGCCGGCGCAGACGCGTGTCTCGCAGGTCCTGCATATCCCGGCGCGGCAGGCGTAGGGAGGCTCCAGGCCCTGTTCCTCGAGGACTTCGAGGATGCTCTGGTGGCTTTCGACGCGCAGGCTCAGGGCGCTGCGGCGCAACTCCAGGCGGAAGGCGTCGGTGCCGCCGGACGAGGACGCCGGCGCTACTGGAGCGTCGAAGCGTTCGAAGTGCAGGCGTTCCGCGCAGCCGCTCCCGGCGTCGCGGATGGCCTGCATCAACCCGTCGGGTCCGCAGCAATAGAGTTCTTCGTCGGCACCTAGGCCGGCGATCAGCGCGGTACTGTCGAGTGGGTCGCCTTCGTCGCTGCAATGCAGCCGCGTCCGTTCGCCACCGAGCGTCATCAGTTCGGCGAGGAAGGCTGCGCGCTGGCGTTCGCGGACCGCATACAGTAGGCGCCAGTCCTTGCCCTGCGCCTGGCACCAGCGAACCATCGAGAGAATCGGGGTGATGCCGATGCCGCCAGCGACGAAACAGTAGCGCGCGGCGTCTTCGCGCAGCATGAAGTGGTTGCGCGGTGCCGCCGCGTGCAGGCGGTCGCCCGTGCGCAGTTGGCGGTGGATGAAGCGGGCGCCGCCACGGCTGTCGTCGCCAAGGCCTATCGCCAGTTGGTAGCGCTGGCGTTCGCGGCAGTCGTTGAGCAGGGAGTAGTGGCGGATCAGGCCGTTGCCCAGGTGAAGCTCCAGATGCGCGCCGGGGGTGAAGGCCGGCAGTTCGGTGTCGTCCACGGCGGCCAGCTCGACCAGCACCACGTCGCGCGCAACAGCGCGGAAATCGGTGACCTGCAGGTGCAGGCGGGAGGAAGGCGATGCGCTCATTGTCGGGGGTTCCTTCGGCAGACATGCAGCGAGGCTAGCGCTCCTCCAGTGCCGGCCTGTCCCCCCAGAGGTGGACAGCGGGTTTACCGGCGTCCGTCGCGGTTGCTAACGTGTCGGTCGAGGCCTGGACAGGACCTGCCCTTCCTCACCCATTACAACAAGAACAACGATGCGTGCCCGCCACCATGATCAGCTTCTGGAATGCCCCGCCGGGGTCGCCGTCGGCGGACCTGCGCCCCTTCGTCGAGCTGGCCTGCGCCTTGGGTGGCGAAGGCTTCCCCGCCGCTCTGCTGGAAACCCTTGGCCATTGGGTTGCCGCCCGTCATTTCAACGTGCTGCGCATCGGTGCACCGCGCCCCGAACTGCTCCTGGCCGGCACTCGCCATCGCGACGCGCAACTAGTGTGGCGCTGCTGGCAGGCCTATTCGCGGTACTACCACAGCCATGACCCGCTGTTCCTGCGCATGCAGCGCCAGCGCCGCGGCCCGGTGCCGCTGCTGGGCCACCTGCTGGCCGAGGACATCGAGTTCGATGCTTACCGCGAGGCGATCTATCGGGACAATGGCCTGAGCGAGCGGCTGTCGAGCCTGCATTGGGACGAGGAAGGCCGGCCGCTGCTGTTCAATCTCTACCGGCACCGCGAGGACGGCTATTTCAGCGAGCGCGAGATCGCCGCCTTCGAGCAGTGGGTGCCGGCCCTGCTGCAACTGCTGAGGGGGCACCTGGCCTTGCGCCGGGGACGCAGCGCGACCGACGAGTGGCGGCTGGCGCTGTTGCACCGGGCGACGGACCTGACACCCCAGGAGCTGGCGGTCTGCCTGCACCTGCTGCGCGGGTTGAGCCATGCCGGTATCGCCGCCGAGCTGGGGCTCAAGGAAAGCACGGTGAAAACCTACCGCAACCGCGCCTTTGCCCGCCTGGACATCCATTTTCGCAGCCAGCTTTTCGCCCTAGTGCAGGGCTGAGGAGGGCCGGACGCCGCCTGTGGGGCGGCTCCGGAGAGAGGGGTCAGGCGGCTCGGCAGGCTCGCTGCAGGCGATGGAAGCTGCGGCTGAAGTAGACCAGGCCGTCGCCCTGTTCGAGGACCTGGATGTCCTCCAGCTCCAGCAACAGCACCGAATGGGTGCCGATCTCCTGGACCTCGGCGATGCGTCCCTGCAGGTTGGCCAGGGCGCCGTGCAGCACCGGCAACCCGGCGAGGCCCTCGCGCCAGTCGTGGAGGGCGAAGCGGCGTTCCATCGGGACCTCGGTCATGCCGGCGAAGTGGCGGGCCACCTCTTCGTGTTCGCCGCTGAGGACGTTCACGCAGAGCCGGCCGTTGGCCTTGAACACCGTGTTCATCTCGCTGTTGCGGTTGATGCAGAGCATCAGCGTCGGCGGGCTGTCGGTGACCGAGCAGACCGCGGTGGCGGTGATCCCGCAGCGTCCGGCCGGGCCGTTGCTGGTGATCACGTTGACCGCCGCCGAAAGATGCGCCATGGCGTTGCGGAAGGCTTGCTGCCTGGGTTCGAGCTGGGACATGGGAATAACCTCCGGACGCGACGCGGGCGTCATTGGCGGATGCGGTCGAGCACGTTGATGTCGTCCGGGTTGTGCAGGTGCGGCACGGTCCAGCCGTTCTCGTCGTAGTCGCCCATGCACTGCTCGACCATGCCGAGCATGCCCTTCATCGCCCCGCTGCCGACCGCCTGGCGCAGGGCCTGCATGCGGATCTCGTCCTGGCTGCCGGCGTAGTTGATCTCGTACAGCTCGTGGCGGCCGCCGAACTCGCTGCCGATGGCGTCCCAGAGCAGCTTGAGGATCTTGATCCGCTCCCGGTGGCCCATGCCGCCGGAGCCGCGGCAATAGGTGGAGAGGTACTTGTCGAGCTGCGGATTGTGCAGGTCGCGAACGCCGGAGGGCAGGTAGATCAGGCCGCTGGCGACCACCTGCTCGATGGTCTTCTTGATCTCCGGGTAGGCCTGCGGCGCCAGCACGCGGTAGGCCTGCAGGGCCTCGGCGCTGGGTAGGAAGGCGCCGCTGTACCATTCGCTGGCGTTGCCGTACATGGCGTCGGTCAGCGACCAGAACAGGTTGCGCCAGGCCACCACTTCGCCGACCTGCGCCTGCACGCCGCGGAACTCCAGGGAGCCGGTGCATTGCAGGGCCTTGTAGAGGGCGCCGGTGATGAAGTCGAGCTTGACCGCCAGGCGGGTGCAGCCCTGCATCGGGAACAGCCGGCCGAAGCCACCCTGGGGGAACCACTGCTTGCAGCGCTCGAAGTCGCGGTAGATCAGTACGTTCTCCCAGGGGATGAACACCTTGTCCATCACCAGGATCGCGTCGTTCTCGTCGAAACGGCTGGACAGCGGGTAGTCGAACGGCGATCCGGCGATACCCGCCACCAGTTCGTAGGAGGGGCGGCAGATCAGCTTCATGCCGGGGGTGTTCATCGGCGCGATGAACATCAGGGCGAAGTCGGTGTTGTCGCCGAGCAGTTGCGCCGAACCCTGGCCGACGAAGTTGTAGTGGGTCAGCGCGGAATTCGTGGCGACCACCTTGGCGCCGCTGACGACGATGCCGCCGTCGACTTCCTCGTCCACCGAGATGAACACGTCCTTGACCTGGTCCACCGGCTTGTCGCGGTCGATCGGCGGGTTGACGATGGCATGGTTGAGGTACAGGCAGGCTTCCTGGATGCGCTTGTACCAGGTTTTCGCGTTGTCCTCGAAACGCCCGTAGAAGCCCGGGTTGGCGCCGAGGGCGCTGCCGAAGGCGGCCTTGTAGTCCGGGGTGCGGCCCATCCAGCCGTAGGTCAGCCGCGACCACTCGGCGATGGCGTCGCGCTGCTGGCGCAGTTCGTCGGCGCTGCGCGCGTAGCGGAAGAACTTGTGGGTATAGCCGCCGTTGCCGGTATCGGTCTCCCAGCAGAGCTTTTCCTTGCTCTGCGGATCGTGCAGGGCGTCGTAGAGCCGGGCCATGGAGGCGGCCGCGTTGCGGAAGGCGGGGTGGCTGGTGACGTCCTTGACGCGGTCGCCGTAGATGTAGATCTCACGGTCGTCGCGCAGGCTGGCGAGGTACTCCTCGCCGGTGAACGGACGGGTGGCAGAGGCACGGAAATCTTCGGGTTTCATCATCGTCTCCAGTCATTGTTGTTATCTGCGCGAGAGCGCCTGGAGGGGATGATGGGACGGGGGCGGAGCGAGCTGAATGGCTTTTCCGGGGAATGAATTGCACTTTCCATGGCCCCGCGTGACGCCCGGCGCCCGGCCGCGAAGGGCGGCCGGGTGGCGGCGCGTTCAGCTTTCGGCGGGCTGCCAGGCAATCTCCAGGCTTTCGCTGTTGGCCATGCGTTGCAGGTGATCGGCGACCACGTTCTGCATGTGGGCGAGGCTGTCCTCGTCGGGGCTGTTGAGAATCATCAGGACATGGTCGGGGTGGGCGAGCAGCTCGCAGTTGGAGTCGCCGAAGTCGATGAAGCCGCGCTCGGGAGTGAGTTCGACTTCGAACTTGTGGCCCCAGTGCTTGCACAGGCGATTGACGTAGCGTGCGGCCGATTCGGTACGGACATGGGAGGTGGAGCGGAACATGAAGCGAATCCTCTCGGTTGGGGATTTCCGATACTAACCTGCTGAGAGTCATTCTTATTCATCCATTTTGCAGGGGCTTTCGATAATCGCCCGGCAAATGGCCGGCCCTTGTCCGTGGGGTAGGGCGAGCGCCAGTTGTGGGGGCGGCTGCATCGAGGCCTGCCGGGAGGTTCAGCTAGATGCCGGAGCACGCCTGGCGGATAACCGCGAGCGGTTATTCGCCCTACCGGAGCCGGCGGAAGTGTTTGCCGGATACGTCGGAAGGCGCTCTCTCTGGAGGGAGAGGGCGAACGCCAGCGGCTTCAGGCCAGCCCGCCGTTTTCCGGCAGCAACGCGCCGCCATCCACAACCAGGGTCTGCCCGGTGATGTAGCTCGCCTCGTCGGAGGCGAGGAAGAGCATGGCGTGGGCGATGTCCAGCGGCTGGCCGACACGCCCGAGGGGGATGTGCGCGGCCAGCGCGGCGGCGTCGCCGAGGCTGCCCAGCGCCGGAGTCGCGACCAGGCCGGGCTCGACGCCGTTGACGGTGATGCCGTCGCCGGCCAGCTCCAGCGCGGCGGCGCGGATGAAACCGTTGACCCCGGCCTTGCTCGCCGCATAGTGCGAGAGCCCAGGGATCGCCGTGCGCGGACCGGTCACCGAGGAGGTCACCAGGACGCGCCCGGCCACGCTGCGGCGCAGGGCGGGAAGGGCGGCCTGGGTCAGCCTGAAGCAGCTTTTCAGGTTCACCGCCAGGGTCCGTTCCAGGGTGCCTTCGTCCAGTTCCGCGAGGGCGCACTGGGGAAAGGCAGCGGCGTTGTGCAGGAGGATGTCCAACTGGCCGAAGCGCTCCAGGGTCGCGCTCACCGCTCGTCTCGCGGCGTCGTGCTCGCTCAGGTCGACGGCCAGCAGTTCGGCCGTGCCTCCGCCCAGGCGGATCGCCTCCAGGACGGCCTGGCCGCGGCTGGCGGTACGCGTCGCCAGCAGAACCCTGGCGCCTTCGGCGGCGAAGCATTCGGCGATGGCCCGGCCGATGCCCTGGCCGGCGCCGGTGACCAGTGCGACGCGGTTCTCCAAGCGCCTCACGATGGGCGCTCCAGCAGTTCGCCCAGGCAATCGCGGAGCAGGCGGTCGTGCAGTTCGACGTCCTCCGCGCGGGTCGCCGGGCAGGTCAGCGCCATGTTGTGGAATGGCGTCAAGAGCACGCCGCGGTTGAGCAGGTAGAGGTGCAGGCAGGCCTCGACCAGGCCGTTGCGTGCGTGGTGGGCCTCGCCGCCGTTGCGCGGGGCGTGGGTCATGAACAGGTACTCGACGCGCGCGCCGATGCGCGTCACGTGCCAGGGCAGGCGCAGTTCCTCGAGCGTCGCGCGGACGCCCGCCTCGAGCTGCGCGGCGAGCTGGAACATATGCCGATAGGCGTCCTCCGTCATCACTTCGGCGAAGGTCGCGCGCATCGCCGCCAGTTGCAGCGCGTTGCCGGCCAGGGTGCCGCCAAAGCCGAAATGGTTGATCGCCTGCCCCGGTCGGAAGTGCGGCAGTACCGCCCAGATCCGCTCCGCCTGCGCCTGGCTGCATCCCCAGACGGCGCTGGGAATGCCGCCGGCGATGCATTTGCCGAGGACGAAGAAGTCCGGCTCGAGGCCATGCGCGCCGCTATAGCCGGCGGGACCGCAGGAGATGGTGTGGGTCTCGTCGATGATCAGCGCCACGTCGTGGCGGCGGGTCAGTTCGCGCAGGCCGGCGTGGAAGCCTTCGGCCGGCGGGACCATGCCGACGTTGGTCATGAAGGGTTCGGTGAGCACCGCGGCGACGTCGCCATGGGCGAGGGCGGCCTCCAGCGCGTCGAGGTCGTTGAACTCCACCAGGCGGGTGGTGGCGTCGTGGCGTACGCCATTGGGGTGAACGCCCGCGCGCGGAACCATGCGCCCGGCGGCGTCGAATTCCACCTGCGATTCGTCGACGCTGCCGTGGTAGTTGCAGTTGAACACCACCACCTTGTCACGTCCGCTGAGCATCCGGCACAGGCGCAGGACGAAACGGTTGGCGTCGGTGGCCGAGGTGGTCACCTGCCAATAGGGCAGGCCGAAGCGCCGCGCCAGTTCGGCGCCGACCCACAGGCTGTCCTCGGTCGGCAGCATCAGGGTCGAGCCGCGCCGCGCCTGGCGGGCGATGGCGTCGGCCACCGCCGGTTGGGCGTGGCCGAACATGGCGCCGCTATCGCCGAGGGCGAAGTCGACGTACTGCTGGCCGTCGATGTCGGTGACGCGCGCGCCCTGGGCCTCTTTCACCAGCAGCGGGCAGTTGCCCGGCCACTGTTGCATCCAGTGCAACGGTGCGCCGTACAGCCAGTGGCGGCGGTTTTCCCGGTAGGCCTGGGCGGAGCGCGGATGCAGTTCGTCGAAGCGTCGCAGCTCGCGCTTGAACAGCGCTTCGACGCGGGCCAGGTCGAGGCCGAAGGTGGTGTCCATGGGCGTCCTCACAGGTCGTGGCGGGTCTGGTTGAGCACCTGGGCCAGGGCGCCGACCGGGAAGTTAACCGGGGTGGCGAAGTCGTCGTCCTGGTAGCCGAAGATCTTGCCGTCGGTGCGCCCGGCTTCCAGGTCGATCAGCAGCACGCCGAGGGTCGGCACGATCTTCTCGCGCCAGACGAACAGGTACAGGCGTTCGGCCAGTCGGTAGCAGTGGCAGCGGTCGGTATCGGCCAGCCCTCGCTCGGCGCCGCGCAGGCATTGCCAGGTGTAGAAGTCGGGATTGAGGTAGACGTGTTCGTAGGCCTCGCTGGCGCTGTAGACGTAGCGGTTGCGCAGGCCGACCAACTCGTCGCTGGGGACGTGCGGGCAGGCGCCGGGCTGCCACGGGCGGTCGAGGCTGCCATGCAGGAACTCGGCCTCGACGCCGGTCAGTTCCCGGCCGGCCAGGGCCCGGGAGAACAGACCCTGTTCGCAGGCCGTGCGGTCGGGCAGATGGCCGAGCACCGCGGTGAACGCCTGGTTGTCGAAGTCCAGCACCAGGCTGACCGAGACCGGCCGGCCGTTTTCCTGCTTGAGGAAATCCACCAGGTAAAGGTTCTCCCGCAGTGAACTGGCGCGGTAGTCCGACTCGCCGCTGGCACTGCCGTCGGCCAGGCGCCAGCGCAGGCGCTGCGAGTCGAAGGCATGTTCGATGACCCAGCCGTTGGCGAAGTGCAGGACCCGTTCGAGCCCGGCGAGATCGCCGCAGGCGGGAAGGACGTGGTTGTCCGGAGCGAAGCCGTCGGCCAGGGCGCCGACGGTGATCCATCCGGAATGCGAGTGGGCGGACATAGGGTTCTCCTCGTCGTGGGAAACCCATGCTGGCCTGTCTTCGAGTATCCCGATATCGACCGGATGGTTGATAGGTCGATATGCCACGGAAATAGCACGGAGCGGCGAAGGGAAAGTTATCGAAGATGAAGTATTAGATGGGTTTTCGTTTCTTCTTTTTTGGTTTTTTAGTTAATGGGTTCCTGTTCTTCTATAAGTATTTTCTGAATGTATTCTTATGTACCTATTGGCTGTTATCGGAAATGGACTACATATGTTTTCGTATGATTATTATTTTTAAATCCTGTCTTTCTTTCTAGTATTTGGGTCTGCGTTTATCAGGGCGCAATCTTCGGCTGTCGCGTAATGGTCGGAGGCGCTCTAGGCGGCCGTCCCGGTTGCGCGCAAAGGCTTGGCTACCTTGGCCGGTTCGTACTGCATCGGCTCTCCAGGGAGCAGCCAGGATGTTCCACAACTCCAAAGGAAATCAGATGAACAAGTTCAAACGTGCAATTCTTGCGCCCCTCGTTGCGTCGGGCACCCTTCTCGCGCTGATGTCCCCCGCGGCCCATGCGGTCGATGGGATCGTCAACTTCTCGGGCAACATCACCGACGTCGCGTGCGATATCAACGGCCAGGCGCCGGGTGCGGGCAACGTCACCAACGTCGACCTGGGTATCGTGGCGCCGACCCATTTCACCGCCGTCGGAACCAACTCCACTTTCCAGGAGTTCGATCTGGTCCTCTCCGGTGCCGGCTGCACCAATGACAAGAAGGTTTCCATCGCCTTCGATACGGTCACCAACGTCGACCGCATCAGCGGCAACCTGATGCTGATGGGGCCGTCGAAAGCCAAGGGCGTGCAGATCCAGATCTTCAACAATTCGGCGGCCAACACCACGAAGATCCCGCTGGGCTTGGTCGAGGCCGCCCCGCAGAAGGCAACCATCGACAAGAACACGGCGACCCTGAAGTACAAGGCCTCCTATGTGTCCACCGAGAAGACCGTGATCGCGGGTACCGGCCTGTCCCATATCCGCTACCTCCTGGCGTACGAGTAAGCGGCGGTCGACGGACGAAGAGGTGAGGCCATGGCGCCGCTAATGCATCGTTTTCATTCTTTCGTGGCGGCAAGCGCCGTGGCCATCGCCCTGTGCGCCGGAACGGCTCATGCCGGGCTGATCGCACAGGGCACTCGCGTCGTCTTTCCGGCCAGCGAGCGCGAGGTCACCTTGCGGGTCAGCAATACGTCCGGCACTCCCGTGCTGGCGCAAGCCTGGATCGACGATGGCCGGCAGGACGTTCCCCCCGAGGAACTGCAGGTCCCCTTCAGCGTCACGCCGGCCGTGACGCGAGTGGACCCCAATGGCGGCGCCGTATTGCGCATCGCCTACCTGAAGGCCCCGTTGCCGACGGATCGCGAATCGCTGTTCTGGCTGAATATCCTGGAAGTTCCGCCCAGGGACGAAGACGAAAACAATGCATTGCAGTTTTCCTTTCGTTCGCGCTTCAAACTCTTCTTTCGACCCAGCCAGTTGAAGAGTGTCGATTCGGCTGCCGGGAAACTTCAATGGAAGTTTCTGGAGTCAGGGGGAGCAGGAAAAAAGACCGTAGTACAGGTAAATAATCCGACGCCTTACTACGTTTCGTTCGCCAGCGTCGAATTGATTGTCGATGGCCGTGTCATGTCCGTGGGAAAGGGAATGGTCGCGCCATTCTCGACGAAGGAGTTCGACTGGCAGGGAAATCCGAAGAACATGGAAGCCGCTTCCGTCAGATACGAAGTCATCAACGATTACGGTGGCCGCAATACCCTCGATAGGGCACTCGGCAAATAACCCCTCCGTTTCCCCGCTTTTTACTTACGGCCCGACATATGAGTGGCGATTTTAAAATCGCTGCAGGGATTACATATGCCCAAAGTTTCTCTTCATAGGTGCTTGTCCGCTCCCGCTTACGGTGGGCAGGTCGCCCTGTTGCGAATGGCGATACAGGGAGGGATCGCCGTTCGTTCCCTGCGATTCGCCTGTCTGCTGGCACTGTTTCCTTCGCTGTCCTCCTGCCAGTCCTGGTCCTCCGTCGGCGCCGCCGGCGTAGCCGGGGCGAAAGCGAAGGAGGCCAGGGCGGGAGCACCGGCGAAACAGCCGCAGGCGCCCGCGGTGGCCGTTGCGTCACCGGCCGGCGGGTTGGACGCACCGTCGCGGCGGATCGTCTTCGACGCGCAGATGCTGGCCCTGGGGCCGGGCGGACGCTCGATCGATACATCGCGTTTCGAGCGCGGCGACGTCATCGAGCCAGGCCGCTATCGCCTCGACCTGCTGCTCAACAGCCGATGGCGCGGTGTCGAGGAAGTCGAGCTGCGCCGCCAGCCGGGGCGGGAAAGCGCGGTCTTCTGCTACGACCGGGGCCTGCTGGAGCGGGCGGGCATCGACCTGGAGAAGAGCGCGCGTGGCCAGGATCGTTCCTCGGCTCGCGATCCTCTGCCCGAAGGTTTGCACTGCGACCCTCTCGAGCGCTATGTGCCGGGGGCCCGGGTCAAGCTCGATATCGCCGAGCAGTCGATCTATATCTCGGTGCCCAGCTATTACCTGAGCCTGGATTCGTCGAAGACCTATGTCGATCCGGCGAGCTGGGACAGCGGCATTTCCGCCGCCTTGCTCAACTACAACAGCAATCTCCACGTCAGGGAAAACCACGGCAGGAGCGCCACCAGCGGCTATGCCGGGATGAACGCCGGCTTCAATTTCGGGCGGGCGCGCCTGCGCCACAACGGCACGGCCACCTGGTCGCGCCGCATGGGCAGCCATTACCAGCGTAGCGCAACCTATGTGCAGACCGACCTGCCGGCCTGGCGTGCGCAGTTATTGCTGGGAGAAAACTCCACCAGCAGCGAGTTCTTCGATGCGGTGTCCTTCCGTGGCGTGCAGCTTTCCAGCGATGACCGGATGCTGCCGGATTCGCTGCGCTACTACGCTCCGGTGGTCCGTGGGACCGCCAGTACCAATGCGCGGGTATCGGTCTACCAGCGTGGCTACCTCATCTACGAAACCACGGTGGCACCCGGGGCGTTCGCTCTCGACGAACTGCAGACCGCCAGCTATGGCGGGGACCTGGAAGTGCGGGTGACCGAAGCCAGCGGGGAAGTCCGCAGTTTCATCGTGCCGTTCGCCACCACCGTACAACTGCTGCGCCCCGGGACCACGCGCTACAGCCTGACGGCCGGGCGGCTCAACGATCCCAGCCTGGAGCGTCGCCCGAACATGCTGCAGGGCGTCTACCAGCGCGGCCTGGGCAACGACGTCACCGCATACGCGGGCGGGGCCTTCACCGGCAGCTACATGTCCGGGTTGATGGGCGCGGCGCTGAACACGCCGGTGGGCGGATTCTCCGGTGACGTGACGCTGGCGCGTACCGAGGTTCCCGGCGACGACCGCCTTAGCGGCTCCAGCTACCGTCTCGCCTACAGCAAGAACCTGCCGAACACCGGCACCAACTTTTCGCTGCTCGCCTATCGTTACTCCACCGGTGGCTATCTCGGCCTGCGCGACGCGGCCTTCATGCAGGACCGGGTAGAGCGAGGCGAGCCGCTGGAGTCGTTCTCGCGCTTGCGCAACCGTCTCGACGCCAACATCAGCCAGCAACTGGGCAACGGCGGCAACCTGTACCTGAACGGCTCCTCGCAGCGCTACTGGAGCGGCGGCGGGCGGGCGGTCAACTTCTCCGTCGGCTACAGCAACCAGTGGCGCGACGTCAGTTACTCCATTTCCGCGCAACGCCTGCGCAGCCACTACGAAGGCTTTTCCAGCGGTGACAAGCGCGGCGAGACCAGCACGCTGTTCAGCCTGAACCTGTCCATTCCGCTGGGCGGCGCGGGACGCGGGTCGCCGACCCTGAGCAGCTACCTGACCCGCGACAGCAACAGCGGAACCCAGCTCACCAGCGGGGTTTCCGGCATGCTGGGCAAGCGTGGCGAGGCCTCCTACTCGCTGTCGGCCTCCCATGACCGCGACAGCCGGCAGACCTCGAAGAGCGCCAGCCTCGACTATCGACTGCCGCAGGTCGAACTCGGCTCCAGCCTCTCGCAGGGACCGGGCTATCGGCAGTTGTCGGTCAAGGCCGCGGGGGGCCTGGTCGCGCACAGCGGCGGGATCACCGCGGCACAAACCCTGGGCGAGACGATCGGCCTGGTCCACGCGCCAAACGCCAGGGGCGCGGGTGCCGGCTACTCGGGAAGCCGGGTCGACCGCCACGGCTATGCGGTGATTCCCAACCTGCTGCCCTACCAGTTGAACAGCGTCGACCTCGACCCCAACGGCATGGCCGACGAGATCGAGCTGAGGTCCAGTTCGCGCAACGTGGCGCCCACCGCCGGAGCTGTGGTGCGCCTCGACTATCCGACGCGGGTGGCGAGGCCCTTGCTGGTGGATAGCCGGATGCCCAGCGGCGAGCCCCTGCCGTTCGCCGCGGAAGTGCTCGATGCCCACAGCGGGCAGCCGGTGGGCGCCGTCGGCCAGGGCAGCCGCCTGGTGCTGCGGGTCGAGCAGGATCGCGGCTCGGTTCGGGTGCGCTGGGGCAACGAGCCGCAGCAGCAGTGCCTGGTCGACTATGCGCTGGGCCCGCGCGAGACGACGCCTCCCGTCCTGCAACTGGCATGTCGCCCGGCGTCGGCCGCCGACCGGGAGCGCACGCTGTGACCGGCGTCGGCCTGGGACGATGCGGCACGGCCTGGGTCCTGCTGGTGGCGCTGGTGGCCGATGCCTCCGCCTCGCTGTCCGTGATCGGGACCCGTTTCATCTATCCGGCGGGCGTTTCCGCGCTGACGATTCGCGTCGGTAACGTCGGGACGCGCCCGGCCCTGGTCCAGGCCTGGCTCGATCGCGGCGACGAGACGGCGGACCCGAGCGCTGTCACGGTGCCGTTCATCCTGTCGCCGCCGCTGTTGCGCATGGACCCGCAGGAGACCCAGGCGCTCCAGCTTCGCCATACCGGCGAGCCGCTGCCGGACGACCGGGAATCGCTGTTCTGGGTCAACCTGCTGGAGGTGCCGGGGCGGGAGGACGGCAGCGGCAACCTGCTGCTGGTGAGCTACCGCCTGCGGATGAAGCTCCTGTTCCGTCCGCAGGGTCTGGCCGGCGATCCGCGAGCCGCCGCGCGCCAGGTCGTCTGGCGCCTGCGTCCGGCGGTACGGCCGGGGCAGCGGGCGCTGCTGGAGGCGGACAACCGCAGTCCCTATCACGTTTCCCTGGTGCGCCTGGAGCTGGGCGAGGGCGACCTCGCCATGTCCCTCGGCAGCCTCACCCTGCCGCCTTTCGCCCTTACCCCGTTGAGTCTGCCGGCCGTGCCCGGCGAGGCGGCGCGGGTCCATTTCGATGCGGTGGGGGATGACGGCCAGATCGAGCGCGGCGACGCGCCGGCAGAGAGATACCCGTAGGAGTTCGGCAGGGCCCGGGGAGTTGGGCTCCTGCCGTAGCACGGCCCTGCGAATAGGTCGCGGGGTTTCACTGGAGGAAGGAAGCACATGAACAAATGCTATGCACTGGTCTGGAACGTATCCCAGGGCTGCTGGAACGTCGTCAGCGAAGGCAGTCGCAGGCGCGGCAAGCCCGCCGGCGCCAAGGCGGCGATCGCCTCCGCCCTGGCCCTGCTGGGCGCCACGGCCCTGGCTCCGGCCTATGCGCTGCCAAGCGGGGGAACGGTGGTCGGCGGGAGCGCGAACGGGGAGATACACCTGTCGGGCGGCAACAGCCTGTCGGTCAACCAGAAGGTCGACAAGCTGATCGCCAACTGGGACTCCTTCAGCGTTGCCGCCGGCGAGCGGGTGATCTTCAACCAGCCGAGCAGTAGCTCGATTGCCCTGAATCGGGTGATCGGCACCAAGGCCAGCGATATCCAGGGCCGGATCGATGCCAACGGCCAGGTCTTCCTGGTCAACCCCAACGGCGTGCTCTTCGGTCGCGGCGCCCAGGTCAATGTCGGCGGCCTGGTGGCTTCCACGCTGGACATCACGGATGCCGAGTTCAACGGCAACTCCTCCAGATACCGTTTCACGGGTCCCTCTACCAACGGTGTCCTCAACCACGGGGGCGCCATCACCGCGGCGGAAGGCGGCAGCATCGCCCTGCTGGGCGCGCAGGTCGACAACCGCGGGACGGTCCTGGCGCAGATGGGCGGTGTCGGGCTCGGCGCGGGCAGCGACCTGACGCTGAATTTCGACGGCAACAAGCTGCTCGACATCCGCGTCGACGCCGGGGTCGCCAATGCGCTGGCAAGCAACGGCGGCCTGCTCAAGGCCGACGGGGGGCGAGTCCTGATGGCGGCCAGGACCGCCAATGCGCTGCTCAACACGGTGGTGAACTCCCAGGGTGCCATCGAGGCCCGTTCGCTGCGCGGCAAGAACGGGCGGATCGTGCTCGATGGCGGCCCGGACGGCAAGGTCATGGTGGGAGGCGCCTTGTCCGCCAATGCGCTGAAAGGTCCGGGGCACGGCGGCACGGTCGAGGTCCGGGGGCAGGCGGTGGAAGTGGCCCTGGGCACCCAGGTGAACACGCTCGCCAGCAATGGCCTCAACGGCACCTGGAAGATTGCCGCCGACAAGATCGACGTGCGCCCGTCGGCGGTGTCGGATGGCGTCACCGTTCATGCCGACACCCTGTCGCGGAACCTGGCGAGCACCAATATCGAACTGGTTTCGACCAAGGGCGACCTGGACCTCGACGGCTCGGTGAGCTGGGCATCGGGCAACCGGCTGGGGCTGGGCTCCGCGGCCGACCTGACGCTGAATGGCAGGCTGAATGCCAGTGGCGCCAAGGCTGGGCTGGAGCTGAAGGCCGAAGGCGCTATCGATATCAATGACAAGATCGTTCTCGGCGGGGCTGGCAGCGCGCTGGCCATGGATGCCGGCGAAGGCCACCGGGTGAACGGCACGGCGTCGGTCTCCCTGGCCGGGGCCAACGCGACCTACGTCTCCGGCGGCTATTACTACACGGTGGTGCAGAACCTGGCGCAGTTGCAGGCGATCAACAAGAACCTAGACGGCCTGTACGTGCTCGGCGGCAATATCCTGGGCGGCAGCTATTACTGCACGGCACTGCAGTCCATCGGCGGGCCCGCCGGCGTCTTCAGCGGCACCCTGGACGGTCTCGGCAACAGCATCGGCAATCTCTCGATCAGCAACACCGGGCCGAATGTCGGGCTGTTCGCCCGCTCCTCGGGCACCCTGAGCAACCTGAAACTGAACAACCTGCGGGTATCCGATAACACCTACGGCTCCGGTCCGTCTTCGCTCGGCGCCCTGGTCGGGATCAACAGCGGGCGTATCGCCAACGTCAGCGCCAGCGGGGTCTCGGTCGTCGGCAGCCGACTGCGCTCCAACGCACTGGGCGGCCTGGTCGGGCGCAATATCAACGGGCAGATCACGAACGCATCCGTCAGCGGCGGCGTCACCGCTTATGCGGCGAGCACAGCGGTCGGCGGTCTGGTGGGGGAGAACTTCACCACCGCCTGGGGGCCGGAGGCGGTCATCGAGAACGCCCACAGCAACGTCCATGTGGCTGCACAGTCCACCGAGCGCAACAGCCTGGGCGGCGTCGGCGGCCTGGTCGGACTGAATGCGAAGGCCACGATCAGGGCGTCCGGCAGCCAGGGGAAGGTCGAGACCTACCGGCCCGGCCTGAACGTCGGCGGCCTGGTCGGCTACAACATGTTCGGCCACGTCTCCGATAGTAGCGCCAGCGGCCAGGTGGAGGCCGGCGGCGCGGGGTATACCGGCGGGCTGGTCGGCCTGAGTTCCGGCGGCGAGATATTCCGCTCGCAGGCGAGCGGGTCGGTGTACAGCAAGGGCGGCCTGGCGACCGGAGGGTTGATCGGCAAGGCAGAAGGCAACGGCATGCTCGGAAACCTGAAAGCCAGCGGCAGCGTCATGGACCAGGGGGGCGCGGATCTGGGCGGGCTGGTCGGCAACAACAGCCAGGGTGCCATCGAGACCGCCGAGGCGACGGGCAAGGTCAGCGGCGGCAGCAACAGTCGCGTCGGCGGTCTGATTGGACACAACCTCGGCGGTTCCGTCGCCCATGCGATCTCGCGCGGCGACGTGAGCGGCGGCTTCAACAGCCTGGTGGGCGGGCTCGTCGGCCACAACGGCGGCGAACTGTTCAACGTGGATGCCAGCGGCAGGGTCAGCGCCGCTGCGAGTGCGTCGGTTGGCGGCCTGGTCGGCAGCAACGCCGGTTCGATCCTGTCGGCGCGCAGCAGCAGTACCGTTAGCGGCGGCGGGCGCAGCCGCATCGGCGGCCTGGTCGGCGAGAACCAGATCCAGGGACGCATCGTTTCGTCCATGTCGGAAGGCACCGTCAGTGGCGACTACTACGTCTCCATGGGCGGGCTGGCCGGCGTCAACCTGGGATCGATCGAGTACTCCGGCGTCAGCGGCAAGATCGACTTCAAGCCTCAGTCCCATTACGGCCAGATCTACGGTGCGCAGGTCGGCGAGAACCGTGGGGTCCTGGGCGGCAACTACGTGATCGGCGAGGCGGCGCTCCTGCCGCCTGCCGGTATCGACTACGGCAACATCTGGTAAGGCCGGCAGGGGAGGTCCCAGGCGGACCTCCCTTCCCGGCCGGGGCCGCTCTCGCCTGGAGTGTGGCCCTCTTCCGCAGGCGCAATCTTGGAGAGTTCCATGAGCATGAGGTTATTTCCCGGCCGCGTTTCCCTGCGCCGCCGGCCTGGCGCGCAGGCTCGGCAGGCGCTCGTTCTCGGCCTCTGCTGCCTGACCGGCGGCCAGGCCTGGGCCCTGAACGAGGTCGCCCTGAACTGCTCGTTCGGCAATGGCAAAGGCTTGCCCTGGCGTGTGGTGAACGAGCTGACCAGCGGCACGGCGAAAGGCACGGTGCTGTTCGCCAGGCCGGTGAGCCTGTTCCTGAGCTACAAGCCCCAGGCTTCCCAGGAGGCGCATGAGCTGGTCCTCGGGGGGAACTGGTCCGGGGTGGGCTATCCGGGGCCCTACGGCACGGTAGCGTCCGACGTCAAAGGCATCGGCTATCGGATCTCGGTGGATGCCCAGGACGGCGTCAAGCGGGTGATTCCGGTCGACAACCAGCCCCATGCGCTGGACAAGCGAGTCACGAGCTTTTCCGGAAGCACGACCAGCGACTACCTACAGGAACTGGTCCTGACGGTCGACCCCGGCGAGTTGCCTGCCGGCGACCTGAAGGTAACCAGCGTATCCGGCAGCGCCACCCTGAATCTCTGGGCGGTGGACAGGCTGAAGGGCGAAGCGTCCATCGGCAGCGTCCTGGCGGTGCCTGCGGACAACTACCCCACCGGGGTTTGCCGAAAGCCCTATTCGCTGATCGGCCCGGCCTCCATCGCTATCGGCGGCGGTCCCCCGCCGCCGCCGATCCCGAAGAAATGCAAGGTCGAGGTGGGACGGGAAATCAACGTCAAACTGGGTAGCGTCGCGTTGAAGAATTTCCCGCGGGTCAACGACACCTCCACGGAGCGCTCCTTCGATATCTCTCTCAGCGAGTGTGCGGCGCTGGCCAAGCCGGAAATCGCTTTCCGCGACAAGTATGTCTCGGCGCAGCAAGCGGACCCGACGATCCTCAGCTTGAAGAGCGGCGGCGCGGCGGGGTTCGGCATCGTCGTGAAGAACGGCCTGGACCAGCAGCGGATACGTTTCGACGGCACGCCCTACCCGATGCGGCGTGTCGGCGACAGCGCCGACCTCCCGCTGAGTGCCGCCTACATCCGTATCGGCGCGGAGGGCGAATTGAAGGCCGGGGTCGCCGACGGCGCCGCCGAGTTCACGTTTACCTTCCCCTGAGCGGCGCCGCCGCTCTTTCCCCGGCGTTTCCCGCCCCGCCTCGGGAAGCGCCGTCGGCCGCTTTCGCGCCAGCCCTCGCGAAGGCTCGGCCCCTCACCTCCAGTGGTTGCAGATCGCCGAAGGCGCTCTGCATATCGCTCCGCTGCTCGTCCTGGGTCTCGTGCGCACATGCCATTCCCGCACGCGGAATACCGATATTGCGTATGGGCGAAGGCTTTCTGAGGGATATGCAAGTTTCCTCGGTAGGATTTCGCGCAAATAAACGAACGCTATTTTCCAGGCGATAGTTTCAGGTTGTCGCGGAACTCTTTTTTCAAACTTTTTGCTGCTCTGGCTTGTCCGTTTCGTATTTCATAATTTCTCATAAGTGTCTGCGTAGGCGTTTTTCGGGGGCTGTTTCAAGTGTCTTTGTTGTTAGTTTACGAGGCGAAAAAATAGTAGTTTTACTATATTAAATATCGTCGGTTTCACTAGAAAATACACATGTTCACTTTGAACCGGGGCAGTGGCGTCGGCGGATTCCGGACCGCGCTTTCCTCCTTGCCGGCCGAGCGGCGGCCGCCTGCCTGCGGCAGGCATGACCGAGACCACAGGTTTCCTGGTAACGCTTTCGCCTGCCGTGTACCGCTTAAGGAGACGCAAGGATGTCCCTACATCGCATTCGCGTAATGGTTGCGGATGATCATCCCGCCATTTCGCTGGGTATTTCCTACGAACTGAGTCAGTGCGGTTCTTTGGAGATGCTCGGTCAAGTTTCCAATTCTACCGAGTTGATCGGCCGGCTCGACGAAGGCGACTGCGATGTCGTTATCGTCGACTATACGATGCCGGGCGGGAAATATGGCGATGGACTGGCATTGTTGTCATTGCTGCGACGACGTTATCCGCATCTGCAATTGGTCGTCTTTACCATGCTGAACAATCCGGGTCTTATCCGGGCCATTCTCAAGCAGGGTATCAATTGCATCCTCAGCAAGTCCGACTCGACCAGTCACCTGCTGGCGGCGGTGAGCGCGGCCTATTCGCGAAACCAGTATTTCTCGCCGTCGATCAGGGACATCTTCGTCAACCAGGTGCTTTCCTCGCACAACGAACGGCTGACGCCCCGGGAGGCGGAAATCGTCCGTCTGTTCGGCTCCGGACTGACCATCACCGAAATCGCCGAGCGCTCGCATCGCAGCGTGCAGACCATCAGTACGCAGAAGGTCAGTGCCATGAAGAAGCTCGGCATCAAGCGCGATGCCGACCTCATCAGGTATGCGGCCGAGGGCTATTGCCGGATGCCCTGACGGATCGGCCCGCTTCACCAGGGCAGCGGCTGGTTCCGATAATCGACGAAGCGACAGGCATTCACGCCCGCGGCATCCTCCACCGCCGCGACCAGTCCGGCGGCGCTTTCCTCGACGCTCAGCGGCGCGCTGTCGCCGCCCATTTCGGTACGCACCCAGCCGGGATGCAGGAGCAACAGGCTGAACGGCAACTCCTCGAACTCGCCCTCCCAGCTGCGTACCAGGCTGTTCAGCGCCGCCTTGCTGGCGCCGTAGAGCGGCATTGTGGCCGACAGGCCCAGCGCCAGGCTGGCCATCTGCGAACTCATGAACGCCACCACGCCACCCCGGCTAACCCGCCCGGACAGTGCCCTGGCCAGGCGCAGCGGCGCGATGGCGTTGGTCAGGAACAGCTGGGCGGTCTGCTCGGCGTCGATTTCCGCCACATCCTGTTGCTGCGGGCCGTAGATGCCGGCGTTGACGATCAGGCGATCGATCCGCCGCTCGCCCAGCGCCTCGCCGATGCGTTCGGCGCAGTCGCGTTGGTTGAGGTCGCCGGTCACCGCTTGCAAGCGCTCCCCGGCTCGCTCCGCCAGTGCCTGCAGCCCGGGAGAGCCTTGCGGTCGCCGGGCGACGGCGAATACCTGTGCGCCGCGTTGCAGGAAGGCATCCGCCAGTCCCAGGCCGATGCCGCGCGAGGCGCCGACGATCAGAACGTTGTGCATGAGGTTCTCCGGGCGATAAAGCGGACAGGATACCCAAGCGCGTCCCGCTGCGGTAACCGCCGCGGCGACCGGCCGCGGCGGCCTCGACCTTACCGCATGGCGCTGCCGCCCAGGCCGGCGAGGTACAGGTCGAGCAGGCGGTCGTCGAACTCCGGCTCGCGCACGGCGCTCCCGCGCAGGTGTTCCTCGACGTTGGTGCAGTCCCAGAGATAGGTATCCTGGTACAACTCGACGGTGCTGCGGCCGGCGTACATGTTGTCGCGGAACATACTCAGCAGGGGATAGAGCGGGGCGTCGCGATTGTCTTCCCAGAGACTTACCCAGTCGTCGAACGGCATCTGCCGGAGGGGACGCCCGGCGCGTCGCCCGAGACGGTCGAAGAACTCGTCCAGGGTCAGGCAGCGCGGAATGCTCGGCACCAGGTTGAATTTCTTGCCCAGCGCCGAAGGCTGGCGGGCGATGACGCTGATCGCCTCTACCATGTAGTCCACCGTGGTCAGGCCCTCGCGCAGCTCGCGCAGGAGCGGCACGGCCCGGTACTCCAGGCAGGTCCGCGCCAGCCGGCTCCACCACTGGTAGTCGGCATGGGCGCCGGTACGGCTGTGGCAGGTGGCGTAGCCGAGGCGGAAGGTCATCAGCGGCAGGCCGCGTTCGGCGGCGAGGTCGGCGATCTTTTCCATCACCCATTTGCTGCGCACGTAGCCCATGTCGGTGACCACCGCCGGCAGGTTCTGGTCGATGTCGTCGTCCTCGCGCATCAGGCGCTTGCCGGTATGCAGGTGGCCCCAGCTGTACACCGAGATGCTCGACAGCAGCATCAGCGGCTTGCAGCGGCCGCTGGCGCAGAAGCGCAGGACCTGGCCGAGCCCCTCGACGTTGTCGCGCTTCATGTAGCTGTATGGCTGGATGAAGTTCACCGCGCTGGCGGAATGGAAGACCTGGTCGACGCTGCCGGCCAGCTCGCGGTAGGTTTCCGCCGGTAGTCCGAAACCTGGTTCTGCGAGGTCGGCGGCGTAGGCCCTGACCCGTCGCCAGTCCGACTCGGCGAGTTCGATGCGGTGCTGCCGGGCGGCCTGGCGCAGGCGTTCGAGGGCGTGGGCGTCGTTTTGCGCACGGACCGGACAATGCAGGTCGGCCTCGCGGCTGGCCAGCAGCTCGGCGAGCAGGTGGGCGCCCATCAGCCCGCTGGCGCCGGTGAGCAGGATGTGCCGTGGCGCGAGCAATTGGGCGGTGTCCATGGGCCGGCTGAAATCCACGTCGGCGGGCAGGCGCACGTCCCGTTGCAGCTCCTGGGCCGGTTCGCTGTCCAGCGCCGGCGGCGCTTCGCCGGCGCGCCGCGCCAGGCTGGCCGCCAGTTGGCGCACGCTCGGGGTGCGGTAGATGTCGTGGATGTAGGCACGGTTGCCGAAGCGTCGGCTCAGTTCGCGCACCAGGGCGGCGGCCAGCAGGGAATGGCCGCCGACCTCGAAGAAGCTGTCGTCCAGGCCGAAGTCGGTATGCCCCAGCACTTCCTGCCAGGCCAGAGCCACTTGCAGTTCGCCGGGAGTGCCGAAGCGTTGCTCGTCGAGTCGTTCCTGGCATTGTTCCTCCAGGCGTCGACGCAGGGCCTGGCGGTCGATCTTGCCGTTGACCGTGGTCGGCAGGCTGTCCAGCGACAGATAGCGGCTGGGCAGCATGTAGTCGGGCAGTTCCTGGCGCAGGGCGGTCTTGATGGCGGCGAGCACGGCCCTGGCATCGCCGCCCCGCTGGCGGGGGACCACGAAGGCGCTCAATTGCTGGCTACCGCAGCGTGGGTCGGCATGCGCCAGCACCACCGCGCCATGGATCGCCGGCTGGCGCAGCAGCGCGGCTTCGACGTCGCCGAGTTCGACGCGGTGGCCGCGGATCTTCACCTGGTCGTCCAGCCGACCGAGGAACTGCAGGCTGCCGTCGGCCAGCCAGCGGGCCTTGTCGCCGGTGCGATAGAGCCGGCGCCGCAGTGCCTGCGAGTAGTGGAAGCGCCTGGCGGTCATGTCCGGGTCGCGCAGGTATTCGCGCGCCAGGCAGACGCCCGCCAGGTTCAGCTCGCCGGGCCGGTCGCCATGGCAAGGCCGGTCGTCGGCGTCGAGAATGAATGCCTCGCAACCGTCGATGGGCGTGCCGATTGAGGCGGGCCGCCGATGAGCTTCGGCGTCGACGATGCGGCAGGTGGCGAAGACCGTGGCTTCGGTCGGGCCGTAGTAATCCACCACGGTATAGGGCAGCCCGCCGGTTGCGACCGGCGGCAGTTTTTCCCCGGCGCAGAACAGGTAGCGCAGCGCCAGCGACGGCGGAGCGGGTTGCTCCACCAGCGCAGGGACCATCACGGTAGGCGCGAAGGCATGGCTGATCCGCTGCTCGGCGAAGAATGCCAGCAGCGCCGCCGGGTCCGGGCGCACCTCGTCGGGCACCAGGTGGAGGCAGGCGCCTGCGCACAGGGTGGACCAGATTTCCCATTGGCAAACGTCGAAGCCGACGCCGGCCATCAGGGTGGTGCGGCTCCGTTGGTCCATCTCGAAGCGCCGGTTGTGCCAGTCCACGAGGTTGCTCAGGGAGCGGCTCTCGATCACCACGCCCTTGGGTTCGCCGGTGGTGCCCGAGGTGAAGATCACATACAGCGCTTCGCTGCCGTCGAGCGCCGGCCTCGGCGCGGCACCCGCCGCGCTCGTCGCGAGCACCTGTGCGATGACCTCCACCGGTTGCCCCGGCAGGTCCTCGGCCTGGGTGGCGAGGGCCACGGGGGCCTGGCACTGGCGGAGGATTTCCTGCTTGCGCCTGTCGGGTTGCCGACGGTCCACCGGTACGTAGGCCGCTGCGCACTTGGCGGCCGCCAGGATGGCGATGACCAGTTCGGCCGAGCGTTCGGCCAGCAGGGGCAGCCGCTCGCCCCGGGCGACGCCGCGCCTGGCCAGGTGGGCGGCCAGCCGGTCGCTGAGTCGGTCGAGTTCGCGGTAGCTGAACGAGCGCTCGCGATCGACGAGGGCGGGGCGTTCGGGATGGGTATCTGCGTGTTGCCTGAATAAGCCAAGAACAGAATCTTTCGACATGGCTGAGACTCCTGTCTTGCCGGTTGAAAAGACGTTATCCGTGGTTTTTCAGCGTATCGAGCGGGGACCAGGGGGAAGGCTGGCGATAGGCCTGGTCCAAGGCTAGCCCCGAGGGGAAATGCGGCAACTGCCATTTGGTACAGGGTAAGGGGGGCTCGCCGCCGGGGTCGCCAGGGGGCGCCCCGGACATTTTCGGCAGCGGGACCGGACTCAGTCCAGTTGGCCTTCCCGGTCGTCGAAGATCGCTTCTATCGCCAGTCCGAACACCCGGGCGAGCTTGAAGGCCAAGGGCAGGCTTGGGTCGTAGCGGCCGGTTTCGATGGCGTTCACCGTCTGCCGCGATACCTCCAGCTTTCCGGCCAGCTCCGCCTGTGACCAACCGCGCTCCGCGCGCAACTCGCGAACCCGGTTCCTCATGCGTAGCGCCTCAGTCCCAGGACGCAGCCGATGGCCCAGAACGCGCCCATCAGGGGCCAGACGAAGAACATCGAGAGTTTCGGAAAGCCGGTGGTTTCGAGGAAACCGTAGGCGAAGGTGAGCAGGGCGGTGCCGACGAAGGCCAGGGCGAGGGCTTCGAGATGGATGCGCCGGGCCATTTCGTCGAGGCGCCGCAGGTAACGGATCACCACCAGCGCCAGGGCGACCATCGGTGGCACCGGCAGCAGGGCGAGGAAGACCCGGCCGGCGCCCGGTTCCGTGCCTGCCAGCAACTGGCCGCTGATCAGAACGGCAGCGGCATAGCCGACCAGCGCGAGAAGCAGTTCGAGGAAGAAACGTTTGTGGGTCATGGTTGAACCGTCCATGTAAAGGGAGCTTTACATTGGCCGGGGTGCTCTTCTTTGTCAAGCAAGCTTTACATTCTCTATGGGCTTGCCTTGGCGAGGAGACTCGGGGATGGTAGCGGGCGGTCTCTGGGAGAACGGCGAAATGGCGACGGGCGACGAATTCGACGCGCTGCTGGTGGAAGCCGGCCGCACACCGATGCGCGGCTGGGAATACGACTATGGCGGACGCATCCGCCTGGAACCGCCGCCATGGGATTTCCCGGGGCGCATGCTGGAGCGCTGCCGGGCCGCCGCCAGCCTGCTGGACATGGGCACCGGCGGCGGCGAATGGTTGAGCCGGCTGCCGTATCGTCCGCCGCTCACCGTGGCTACCGAGGGCTGGGCGCCCAACCTGGAGATTGCCCGGGGTCGCCTGGAGCCCCTGGGCATCCGCGTGGTCGAGGTGGAGGGCGCGCCGGACAACCATCGCCAGGGCCGGGAGGGCGATGGCGGCGGGGCGTTGCCGTTCGCCGATGGCACCTTCGACCTGGTCGGCAACCGCCACGAGTCCTATCTGCCATCGGAGGTCCGGCGGGTGCTGGCGCCCGGCGGCTGTTTCCTCACCCAGCAGGTGGCCGGCGACTTCAACCGCGAGTTCTATGCGTTGCTCGGCGAACCGGCGCCGACGCCGGAGGCGCCGCACTGGAACCTGGGTTTCGCCCGGGCCCAGCTGGAGGCCGCGGAGTTGCCGCCGGTGGCAGGCGGCGAAGGTTGGGAGGTGTTGCACTTCGCCGATGTCGGCGCCCTGGCCTGGTACCTGTTGAACCTGCCCTGGGTATTTCCCGGTTTTTCCTTCAGGCGCCACCGCGAGCGCCTGCGCGGCCTGCACGAGAGCGGCAAGCCGCTGGCGGTGCGGCAGTTCCTCTTCTGGCTGGAGGCGCGCAGCCCCCAGGCCGCGCGCGGCTAGAGGAAGAGTCGCTTCACCAGCTCGGTGCGGCTGCGCGCGCCGGTCTTGCGGAACAGGTTGAGCAGGTGGGTCTTCACCGTCGGCAGGCCGAGTCCGAGGCACTGAGCCAGGCATTTGTTGCTGACGCCGTCGCGCAGCAGCAGGGCGATCTCCCGTTCCCTCGGTGTCAGGCCTTGCAGGCGCTCGGCGCTGGCCGTTGGCGTGGCGCATGCCTGCGCCGCCAGCTCCATCAGGCCATGCAGGGCGCGCAACTGTCGCAGCTCCTGGTCGGAGAAGGCCCCTAGGCGGGCGTCGCGCAGCAACGACAGGGCCGCGACCGGACGCTGATGCGCATGCGCCAGCACCTCGACCACGTCGCAGATCCCGTGGCGTCGCAGGAAGCCCTGGTACAGCGCGCTGTCCTCCGCGGGCTGGCGGGCGATGCCCTGGCGCAGCGGCACCACCGGCGAAGCGCTGGCCAGGCAGTGGCGCGGCTGCAGCGGATCGTAGTCGCGGTAGTGGCGCAGGTAGTCGCGGTGCATGCCGGCCGGCATCCGCAGGAGCTGGAAATCGTGTGCGCGGCAGTCCTCGTCGATGCGATAGAACACGCACAGGCTGGCCGGTACCACCTGGGTGAAGGCCTGCATGCAGCGCGGGCCGAGGTCGGGCGACAGGGTCGAAGGCATGGCGCGGGACTCCCGTGGGACGAGGCGGCGGGACGTCCACTGTCCTGCCTGCCGGGCAGAATGTCCATGCCCCGGCGCGCCGTCTTGTCTTTCGCTGCCTGGCTTGGCAGGCAGCGGCAAGAAACCCGGCAGGCTGGAGCAAGCGAGCGGGGGAGCGGTGGGTCCAGAGTATTCCCGGGTAGTAGGCGCATGCACGACGCAGCGCCGTCGCCAAGCCGAGGAGCACACATGAGTATTGCCATCGACCCGTCCGTCAGCGCCTTCTTGCGCAGTCCCCATGGCCTGCTGATCGAGGGCGAGTCCGGGCCGGCGCGTTCCGGCGCCGACATGCCGCTGTACGACCCGGCGACCGGTGCCGAGCTGGCGCGCGTGGCCCGCGCCGGCGCCGAAGACGTCGATCGGGCGGTCGCCGCCGCGCGGCGTGCGTTCGAAGGCAACTGGGCAGGCCAGCGCCCGGCCGATCGCGAGCGCCTGCTGCTGCGACTGGCGGAACGGATCGAGGCGCATGGCGAGCAACTGGCGCAGCTGGAGACCCTGAACAACGGCAAGTCGATCAACCTGTCGCGGGCCCTGGAGGTCGGCGCCTCGGTGGAGTTCATCCGCTACATGGCCGGCTGGGCGACCAAGATCGAGGGCCGCAGCCTCGACCTGTCGATCGCTGCGGTCCCAGGCGCGCGCTACCGGGCCTACACGGTGCCGGAGCCGGTGGGCGTGGTCGGAGCCATCGTGCCGTGGAATTTCCCCTTGCTGATGGCGATCTGGAAGATCGTCCCGGCCCTGGCCTGCGGCTGCACCGTAGTCCTCAAACCGGCCGACGAAACCCCGCTGACCGCCCTGCGCCTCGGCCAGTTGTGCCTGGAGGCGGGGATTCCACCAGGGGTGGTGAACATCGTCACCGGCACGGGCGCCGAGGCCGGCGCGGCACTGGCGGCGCACCCGGGCATCGACAAGCTGGCGTTCACCGGCTCGACCCCGGTGGGCAAGCTGATCGGGCATGCGGCGGTGGAGAACATGACGCGTTTTTCCCTCGAACTCGGCGGCAAATCCCCGGTGATCATCCTCGATGACACCAGCCTGGACATGGCTGCCGCCGGTTCCGCCGGCGCGATCTTCTTCAACCAGGGGCAGGTCTGCACCGCTGGTTCGCGCCTCTATGTGCAGCGCAAGCGTTTCGACCAGGTGCTGGAGCGCCTGGCGGCCATCGCCGGCGACCTGAGCATCGGCCCCGGCCTGGATCCGACCACGCAGATCAACCCGCTGGTCTCGGCCAGGCAGCAGGAGCGGGTGCTGGGGATGATCGAAAGCGGGGTGGCCGAGGGCGCCAGCGTGGTCTGCGGCGGGGCGCGCCAGGGCGAGACGGGGTTCTACGTGCAGCCGACGATCCTTGCCGACGTTACCCCGGGGATGCAGGTGGTGCGCGAGGAAATCTTCGGGCCGGTGCTGGTGGCGACGCCCTTCGACGATCTCGACGAAGCGGTGCGTCTGGCCAACGACAGCATCTACGGGCTCGGTGCGAGCATCTGGTCCAACGACCTGCGCCAGGTCATGGACCTGGTGCCCAGGATCAAGGCCGGCACGGTATGGGTGAACGCCCACAACCTGCTCGACCCGTCGATGCCGTTCGGCGGCTTCAAGCAGTCCGGCATCGGTCGCGAGATGGGCCATGCGGCGATCGAGGCGTACACCGAGAACAAGTCGGTGTGCATCGCCTACTGATATCGATGAAATCGGGGTGAGCCGATTCGTTCGGCTCTTTCGCTGCCCTCCGCGGCAGCCTTTTGTTCGACACGCTTCGCCTGCCGGCGGAGCGTACGGGACGCCGGCGCGTCCCGCAGGGCGCCTGGCGCGCCCTGGCAGGGCCTGACGCAAGAACAACAACAGCAACGCTGCCGTCGAGGATACGTCGATGTCCAACTCCAGACTCACCCAGCACCTGCTCCGCGGGCGGGTTGGTTTCCCCACCGCCCTGGCCAGTTCGGTCGGGTTGATCATGGCCAGCCCGGTGATCCTCACCGCCACCACCGGCTTCGGCCTGGGCGGCGGAACCTTCGCCGTGGCGATGCTGGTGGCGCTGCTGCTGATGCTGGCGCAGTCCACCACCTTCGCCGAGGCCGCCTGCCTGCTGCCGACCCGTGGCTCGGTCTACGACTACCTGTCGTGCGGCCTCGGGCGCTTCTTCGCGATCACCGGCACGCTGTCGGCCTACCTGATCGTCCATGTGTTCGCCGGCACCGCCGAAACCATGCTCAGCGGCACCATGGCGCTGGTCAACTTCGAGTCGCTGAATACCCTCACCGAGCCGGGCGGCGGCGCCTGGCTGGTGGGTGTCGGCATGGTGCTCTGCTTCGGCCTGCTGAATGCGCTGGGGATCACCGCCTTCGGTCGCGCCGAAGTGATCCTCACCTTCGGCATGTGGAGCACCCTGATGATCTTCGCCGTGGCCGGTCTGCTGCGCCTGCCCGCGGTGGAGTTGCAGGGCTGGTTCGGGGCCTCGATGGTCGGCGACGACCTGCCGACCCTGCTGTCGCTGGTGGGCATGGCGATGTTCATGTTCGTCGGTTGCGAATTCGTCACGCCGCTGGCGCCGGAGGTGCGCCACGCTTCGCGGACCCTGCCGCGGGCGATGGCCCTGGGGTTGGTCGGGGTGGCCTGCTGCATGTTCCTCTATGGCGCGGCGATGCGCCGGCAGGTGGAAAACCTCGACCTCGGCGGCGGCCTGCACCTGCTGGAGACGCCGATGGCGATCCCGCGATTCGCCGAGCAGGTGATGGGACCGTTCGGACGCATCTGGCTGGGCGTGGGCCTGCTGTTCGCCGGGGCCGCCACCATCAACACCCTGATGGCCGGCCTGCCGCGGATTCTCTACGGGATGGCGCTGGATGGCGCCTTGCCGAAGGCCTTCACCTACCTGCACCCGCGCTTCAAGACACCGTTGCTGTGCATCGCCGTGGCAGCGGCGATTCCCTGCCTGCACGCCTGGTGGCTGGGCGGCGACAGCGAAGGGATCATCCACCTGGTCCTGGCGGCGGTCTGCGCCTGGGGCACCGCCTACCTGCTGGTGACCCTCTCCGTGGTGCTGCTGCGCATCCGTCGCCCGGACCTGCCGCGCGCCTACCGCTCGCCGCTGTTCCCGTTGCCGCAGCTGTTCTCCAGCGCCGGAATCCTGCTGGGGATGTTCTACATCACGCCGCCGGGTATGAACCCCGCCGACATCTACCTGCCGTTCGCCCTGATGCTCGGCCTGGCGGCCGCCTACGCCCTGTTCTGGACCCTGTGCGTACAGCGGGTGAATCCGTTCCGTCCGCTGGCGGTGGAAGAGGTGCTGGAGAAGGAATTCGCCGAAGAGGACCAGCAGCAGCGGGAGAAGGCGCATGTCCGCCTGGGCGCGCTGGTATGAGCGCCACTGGCGCGACTGGCGGCCAGCCGCCTATCGCCCCGGAGCCACCCTGGCCCTGGTGCGGCGCAACCTGGCTGCGTGCGACGGCGAGGCGCAGGACGGCAGGCTGTTGCTGCGTACGAAAGAGCTGAGCCTCGAGGTTCGCGAGCGGGTCCAGGCGCACCTGTTCATGCATATCGTCAGCACCGAGTTCAGCCTGTTCGTGGCGGCGCCCGGGGGGCCGCCGGCCAGCCTGGAGCTGCGTCACGCCGGTTGCTTGCGGCGTCGCGGCATCCTTTGCAAGGTGCGCCGCGGGAGCGGGCTCGAGCCGTTGCGGGAGGCCTTGCAGGGGGGCGACCGGGCCTTGCTGGAGCAGCTCATGCCGCTGGACTTCCGGAGCTTGCGCCTCTGCCGCGACGACAGGGGCTGGACCGTGAGCCTGGAACACCTGGGGGCGTGCGAGGTGGTCAACCGCTTCCCCGCCTATCGCCGCTACATCCCTCTGGTCGCCGAGCAGCGCCTGGCCCTGCTGGGCGCCTTCGCCCAATTGCAGCGCCTGCTTTCTCCCGCCTGAACGGCCCTTGCCGGCTCTCCCGGATGCGTATCCGCCGGTCCATTTGCGCTAGCTTGTGGGTATATCGATAACATGTTAATCATATCGGCAGCGCTGCGTGGCTCGGTAATTGCCGCGCCATACAACAATAACGATGGCCGTTGCCGTCAGGAGGTGCCCGGTGCATACCCTGTCTTCCGCACACAACAGCTTCGAAGCCTGGAACCAGGCGTTGCGCCAGGTCTGCGGGCGCTTCGAATCGCAGCCCGCGCTGAACCGGACGCTGTTCATCGGCGATATCTCGCGGCAGGACCTCGGCGGCCTGGAGCTGGCGCAGATCCGCACCAACGCCGGGCGCATCGCCCGCCAGGCCACCCATGCCGATCATGACGACGACCGTCACTGCTTCCTGGTCGTCCAGCGCAGCGGCCATGCGCAACTGCGCCAGGGTGGGGACAGCATAGAGCTGGCGCCAGGGGAAATGGCGCTGATGGACTCCGCGGGCGGCTGCGAGATCATTCCCCACGGACTCATCGAACACACCTCGTTCCATCTCTCCCGCGACCAGGTATGCCGGCACCTGCCGCCCAGCCAGCGGGCCTTCGGCAAACTCTCGCCGAACTGCGCCAGCGGTCGCCTGCTCGGCCTGCTGGTGCAGCAGGTGTGCGCCGGAGAACTGCAGCCGTGGGCGGTGGCGGACGAGGGCGGGGCGTTGCAGGAGGCGCTGATCGCCCTGCTCGGGCCGGCGCTACAGCACGCCGGCGAGGAATTGGAGGGACCGCTGGCCGGGCTCTATGGCTACAGTCTGCGCCGGCACGCGGAGCGCCTGATCGAGCAATCCCTGCAGGAGCCGCGCCTGAGTCCGGACATGCTCGCCGGCCGCCTGCGCATCTCGGTGCGCCAGTTGTACCGGTTGTTCGAGGAGCAGGGCGACAGCGTCTGCCGCTACATTCTCCGCCAGCGCCTCAGCCGCAGCGCCGCCGACCTCGGCAACCCACGGCTGCGCGGCGAATCGATCACCTCCATCGCCTTCAAGTGGGGTTTCAGCGACTCGGCGCATTTCAGCCGGGCGTTCAAGAAGCAGTTCGAGGTTTCGCCCAAGGACTATCGGGCCGGCGCGCTACCGGCCTGACGCCGCCGCGCGCTGCCATTCGTCCCGCCGATCCGCGCCGCTGGCGGAGCTGGCCCGGTGAATGCTTGACGCTTCACCGGAGGCACAGCAAGAATGCGGCGTGTCAGGTTGCATGAAAATAACGGCGGCGCTGTCCGGGGTACCTGCCGCGACAAGCAGCACCCGATGCCCGCACCTTTCATGTCGCCAGCGAGGCGCAGGATGTCATTGCCTTGGGGCGTGCGCCGCGTCGCTATTCACTATCAGATTTCGAGTGCCCCCCTACACCATGCGAATGCGCCTGATGCTTTTGGGCGGCGGTAATGCCCTTGGACAGGCGCTGATCCGCCTAGGGGCGGAGGAAGACATCGGTTTCCTCGCGCCCAGACCACCCGAGCAGGGCTGGGATGCCGCCAGCCTCACCACCCTGCTGGACGAAACGCGCCCCGACGCGGTGATCAACCTCGCCTTCTACCACGACTGGTTCCAGGCCGAGCAGGTCGAGGCGGAGCGCCTGGGCGCCCAGGAGCGCGCCGTCGAGCGCCTCGCGGAACTCTGCCAGCACTACGAGATCCTGCTGGTCCAGCCGTCCAGCTACCGGGTCTTCGACGGCGCCCGCGCCACCGCCTACAGCGAGAAGGACGAGACCCTTCCGCTGGGCCTGCGTGGCCAGGCGCTCTGGCGCATGGAGCAGAGCGTGCGCGCGGCCTGCCCGCGACATGTGCTGATCCGCTTCGGCTGGCTGCTGGACGAAAGCCCGAACGGCTTGCTGGGACGTTTCCTCAGCCGCGCCGAACAACCGCAGCCGCTGTTCCTCGCCGACGACCGGCGCGGCAACCCGACGCCGGTGGACGACGCCGCGCGGGTGGTGCTCTCTGTGCTCAAGCAGCTCGACTGCCAGGCGCCGCTGTGGGGCACCTACCACTACGGCGGACTGGAAGCGACCACCACCCTGGCGCTGGGACAGGTGATCCTCAACGAGGCGCGTACCTATCGCTCCAACCTGATCCAGGAGCCTTCGGCGGAGGCCCATGCCGCGCGCCCGGACGCGCTCGACGAGCCGCAGCACGCGGTGATGGTCTGCAAGAAGATCCTCCACACCTTCGGCATCAAGCCGCGCGCCTGGCGCGCAGGTTTGCCGGCTCTATTGGACAGGTACTACAGGCATGTTTGAACGCCCCATCCTGATCACTGGCGGCGCCGGTTTCATCGGCTCCCACCTGACCGACGCGCTGCTGGCGCGCGGCTACCGCGTGCGTGTGCTGGACAACCTGTCCACCGGCAAGCGCGACAACCTGCCCCTGGACGACGAACGGGTAGAGCTGCTCGAAGGCGACGCCGCCGACGCGGCGACCCTGGCGGCCGCCCTGAAGGGCTGCGCGGCGGTCGCCCACCTGGCCGCGGTCGCCTCGGTACAGGCCTCGGTGGACGACCCGGTCGCCACCCACCAGAGCAATTTCATCGCCACCCTGAACCTCTGCGAAGCGATGCGCGAGCAGGGCGTGAAGCGCGTGGTGTTCGCTTCCAGCGCAGCGGTCTACGGGCAGAACGGCGAAGGCACGGCGATCGACGAAGACACCCCGAAGTCGCCGCTGACGCCCTACGCGTCGGACAAGCTGGCCAGCGAGTACTACCTCGATTTCTATCGCCGCCAGCATGGGCTGGAACCGGCGATCTTCCGCTTCTTCAACGTCTACGGGCCGCGCCAGGACCCGTCCTCGCCCTATTCCGGGGTGATCAGCATATTCACCGAGCGCGCCCTGAAGGGGACGCCGATCACCGTGTTCGGCGACGGCGAGCAGACCCGCGACTTCATCTACGTCGCCGACCTGGTCGATTTCCTGGTCCAGGCGCTGGAGGCGACGGCGGTGGAGCCCGGGGCGGTGAACGTCGGCCTGAATCGCAGCATCAGCCTGAAGCAGTTGCTGGCGGAGATCGGCCAGGTGCTCGGTGGCCTGCCGCCGGTGACCCACGCCGACGCGCGAGCCGGTGACATCAGGCATTCGCGGGCGAACAACGAGCGCCTGCTGCGGCGTTTCTGCTTCGACCAGCCGACGCCGATGGGCGTGGGCCTGGCGCGCCTGCTCGGCCGCTGATCACCACCAGGGCTTGTTCAGCGCCAGGTAGAAGATCCCGCCCAGCAGGGCAAGGCTGAGGACGCTGAGCAGGCCCTTGCCGGGGCCCCGCGCCATCCGCAGGGCGAACGCCGCGCAGACGATGTAGCCCAGCAACAGCCCCAGCTTCGCCAGCAGCCAGAGCGGCAGCGGCCAGGGCATCGCCAGGTGCACCAGGCCGAGCGCGCTGAGCAGCAGCAGGGTGTCCACCAGATGCGGTCCCCAGCGGCGGATGCCGCTGGCCTTGCGCCCCGACCAGTTCCAGGCCAGGCGCCAGACGAACAGGGCGGCGCTGCTGAGGGCGAAGGTGATGTGCAGGGTCTTCAGCCAGAGGTACATGGGGTCCGTTTCCGCAGGATGAAAAAAGGCGCCCGAAGGCGCCTTTTTCCGTTGGGGGCGCAAGCCCCGCGACAGTCTACGACTCAGAACTTGTAGCCGAAACCGATCATGTAGACCCACGGATCGACGTCCACGTCGACCTTGGTCTTGTTCACGCCCAGGGCGCTCGGGCCGTTGATGCTGGCCTTGGTGTCGATGTCCATGTACCAGACGGCCATGTTGAACAGCGCGTGCTCGTTGAGCATGTAGTCGAAGCCCAGTTCGCCGGCCAGGCCCCAGGAGTCCTGCAGCTTCATGCTGCTGAAACCCTGCGCCTTGCGGTTGCTGGCGAGGTCTTCGTCGAAGAAGGTGGTGTAGTTCACGCCCAGGCCGCCGTAGGGCTGGAAGGCGCTGTTGGTACCGCCCATGGGGTAGTACTGGAGCAGCAGGGTCGGCGGCAGTTGCTTGATGTCGGCCAGCTTGCCGTCCAGGCCCGGGCCGAGGCCCTTGACGTCGACCTGGTGGTTGAACGGAGTGGCGGCGACCAGTTCCACGCCCCACTTGTCGGCGAACATGTAGGTGAAGGTCAGGCCGAGCTGGGTGTCGCTGTCGACGGTCGCCTTGGTACCGCGCTGCTTGGCGCCGTCCAGCTTGATGTCGGAACTGCTGTCGTCGGGATCGACGGTGGCGAAGCCGCCACGGATGATGAAGTCACCGGCCTTGTGTCCTTGAATATCCGCAGCGGCGAACGGGGAGGCGACGGTGAGGGCCAGCAGGGAAGCGGTAAGCCAGGACTTACGCATGATGAGCTCCATTCCTTGTATTAGAAAGTGTTGGTGCTGCTAATGGTCAGCCAGCTAACAGTTGCCTTCCTTGACACAGCTCAATCAATCCTAGGAGCAAATGTGACCGCCGCAACGTAAACGGCGCGGCGGATTGTCGCATGTCGTTCAGCTACCTTCGTATTCGTAGGGCGTCACCTTGCTCGCCTGCATGCGGTAGCCGGCCGCCGCCAGCTCGCTGCTGGCGTTCTCCACCTTGAAGGTGCCCTCGACCCAGAACGGCTGGTACAACTCGTCCATCTGCACGCCCTTGGCGGTCTTCACGTAGACGATCTGGTTCGACGGCGGCGGCGGTACGTGGATGCAGGCGCCGTAGTAGGGGACCAGGAGGAACTCGGTGACCAGCCCGGCCTCGCTGATTTCCAGCGGCACGATGTAGCCCGGCAGCTTGGCCTCGATGCCGTCCAGTGCCTTCACCACCGGGGCGTTGGGGCTCTGCTGGCTGGCCGCCGGGCCGGCTTCGCTGAGGGCGTTGGCGAGGTCGTGGATCGGCAGCGGCGCCGGGGCGGGCGGGGCGCCGGCCGGGATCAGTTGCGACCAGGTCAGTTCGCGCGGCGCGGCGCGCGCCACGGCACTGCCCAGGAGCAGGGCGAAAGCCAGCAGGAGGACGGTCAGGGAGCGCAGCATCGGGGAATATCTCCGGGTCATAGGCGGATCGACAGGCCATCGGCCAGGGACTGGCGGTAGGCGCGCCAGGCCGGCACGCAGCCGATCAGCACGGCGGCCGCCAGGATAGCCCCGAGCAGGCTCCACTCATAGTCGCTCGGCCAGGCCAGCGGCAGGTAGATGCCGTAGTTGGCCTGGACGTAGCCCTGGCTGGCGGCGATGCCGAGGTAGAGCAGGCAGAGGCCGAGGGCGACGCCGGCCAGCGCCAGGCTGAAGGCCTCGGCCAGCAGCAGGCCGAAGATGTGCCAGGGGCGCGCGCCCACCGAGCGCAGGATGGCCATCTCCCGGCGGCGCTCGTTGAGGCTGGTGAGGATCGCCGTGAGCATGCCGATCAGGCCGGTGAGGACGACGAACAGCGAGACCACGAACAGTGCCTTCTCGGCGGTGCCCATCAGGCCCCACAGTTCCTGCAGGGCGACACCGGGGAGGATCGCCATCAGCGGTTCGCCGGGATAGTCGTTGACCTCGCGTTGCAGGGCGAAGGTCGCCACCTTGCTCTTCAGGCCGACCAGGAACGCGGTGATCGCCTGTGGTTGCAGGTCCATGTGCCGCGCCTGCTCGGCACTGACGCGCCCGGCGCCCATCGCCGGCACCCCGTTGCGCCAGTCGACGTGCAGCGCCTCCATGCCGGCGAGGGATATGTGCAGGGTGCGGTCCACCGGGGTACCGGTGCGCTGGAGGATGCCGACCACGGTGAACGGCTTGTCGTCGTGCTTGACCAGGCTCACCGTGCTCACCCCATGGGCCAGCACGATCTTCTCGCCGAGCCTGTAGTGCAGGGCTGCGGCCACCTCGGCGCCGAGCACCACGTCGAACAGGTCCTGGCCGAAGGCGCGGCCCTCGGCCAGTTGCAGTTCCTGGCCGCGGCCGTAGCGGTAGTGCTCGAAATAGCCGGCATCGGTACCCATTACCCGGTAGCCGCGGTGCGAGTCGCCGAGGGAGATCGGGATCGCCCACTTCACCCGCGGGTTTTCGGCGAAGTGCCGGTAGCTGTCCCAGCGGATGTTGTTGGTCGCGTTGCCGATGCGGAATACCGAGTAGAGCAGCAGGTTCACCGAGCCGGAGCGCGCGCCGATGATCAGGTCGGTTCCGGAGATGGTACTGGCGAAGCTGGCCTTGGCCTCGGTGCGGACCCGCTCCACCGCCAGCAGCAGGCAGGCGGAGAGGGCGATGGCGAAGATCGTCAGCAGGGCGGTGAAGCGGCGGTTGGCCAGGCTGGCCAGTGCCAGTCGGAAGAGATACATGCTCAGAGTCCTGCCGGCCGGGCGGCGCGGTTGAGATCGGAAAGGGACAGGCTGCGGTCGAACAGCCCGGCCAGGCTCTGGTCGTGGCTGACGAACAGCAGGCTGGCGCCGGCCTCGCGGCATTCGGCGAAGAGCAACTGGAGAAACGCCTCGCGGCTGTCGGCGTCGAGCGCCGAGGTCGGCTCGTCGGCGATCACCAGCTCCGGCTGGCCGATCAGCGCGCGGGCGGCGGCGACCCGCTGCTGCTGGCCGATGGACAGGCTGTCGGCGCGGCGTTCGTGCAGTTCGCCGCCGAGGCCGAGCTGGCCGAGCAGATGGCTGGCGGCCTGCGCCGGGCTACCGTGGCGTTCGCGGGCGCGCTGACGGCGCAACGCGGAAAAGTGACAGGGCAGCTCGACGTTCTCGCGTACCGAGAGGAATGGCAGCAGGTTGAACTGCTGGAAGATGTAGCCGGTGTGGTCGACGCGGAAATGGTCGCGGCGCGCGGCGGACAGCTTTTCCAGGTCCTCGCCGAGCAGGCGGATGCTGCCGCGGCCGGGCTTCTGCACGCCGCCGAGGAGGCCGAGCAGGGTGGTCTTGCCGCTGCCGGAAGGCCCCTTGAGGAACAGGCTCTCGCCGCGTTCGAGATGGAAGCTGGGAATGTCCAGCAACTCCGCCTGGCCGGGCCAGGCGAAGCCGAGGTTGGTCAGGGTGATCAGTGCGCTCATGGGGGTAGGGGCGGAACGCTCCGCCGGAGCCTCGAGAATGGATGGAGGGGCGCCGCGCCGAATCCCTCGCGGCGCCTCCGGAACGATCCTACAGCTTCAGCTCGGCGCTGGCCGGGGCCAGGTCGGCGCCTTTCTGGCCGTCGGGACCGATCAGTTGTACCTGAATTTTCTGGGTGGCGGGGAAGCGCTTGAAGAACTCGGCGAGGGTCAGCAGCTTGAGCAGCTCGGGCTTCTCGCAACTGAGCTGGTAATGGGCGTGGATATCGGCATGACCGTTTTCGTGTTCGTGTTCATGTTCATGTTCGTGGCCTGCCTTCTCCTTGTGCGCGTGGGCCGGCGCCTTGTCGCCGAACAGCGGACTCCGCAGTTCCTGGCTGGCCACCGAGCAGCCGGCGGTGACCGGCAGGGCGAACAGCTCCAGCGGTTTTTCCAGTTGCGCGCGGGCCTTGGCCACGGCGGCCTTGTCCGCGTCGGTGCTGGCGGCGTGTTCGAAACCGACCAGGTTCATCGCCGGGCTGTCCAGCTCCAGTTCGAGGGTCTTGCCGTCCAGCGCCACGTTCAACTGGGCGACGCCGTGCTCGTGCTTGCCCAGGCTGCCGTGGGCGTGGTCATGGTCGTGGTCGTCATGGGCCTGGGCGGCGAACGGCAGCAAGACGAGGGCTAACAGCAGTGGGCGCATGAACGGGACTCCGGCAAGGAAGGAAAAGAGTTTGTTACGTTATAACGAATTTTTCCGCCTGCCTAGCCTGGCCGATTTGGCCCCTACGCGCCGACGTGGGAGCATGGCGCGATTCGCTTGTGGAGAAACGAGATGGTGCGGATTCGCGGAAGCATCGGCGACTGGCCGGTGGACCTGACCCTGGAACTGGACGCCGAGGATTGGCGCCAGCTGGCGCAACACGTGCCCCCGCCGCCGCTGGGCGAGCCGCAGGTCGCGGCGGCCAGGGCGCCGGCGTCGGCAGCGCCGGTGGATCGCCTGTGGCAGACCGCCCAGGACCTGCTGCGCGGCAGCGGGCGGATCGAGGGGCCACAGTTGCTGGCGGAGCTGGAGGCGTTCAGCGGCAACGCCGGCGCCGCCAAGCAACTGCTGGTGCGCCTGCGGCACGACGCCCGGGTCAAGGTCGAGGTGGTCGACGGCACCCAGGTGTTCGTCTGACTGGAGGACTGAGCCCCGCGGACGGGGCTCGGCGACTCAGTAGAGCGCCTGGTACAGCTTGCGGCGGTAGGTGGTGACCAGCGGATGGTCGTTGCCGAGCAGGTCGAAGACCTGCACCAGGGTCTTGCGCGGCAGGTCGTCCTGGTAGCCGCGGTTGCGCAGGAACAGCTTGAGCAGTCCGTCCAGAGCCGCCTCGTACTGCTGCCGGGCGAGCTGCTGGACGGCCAACTGGTAGGCCGCCTCGTCGTCGCCGGCATCGGCGGCCAGACGGCTCTTCAGTTCTGCACTGTCGGGCAGGTCGGCAGCCTGGCGCAGGAAGGTCAGTTGCGCGCGGGCGCCGGCCAGGGCCTGCTTGTGCTCGTCGCTCTTCACCGCGTCGAGGATGGCCTGCGCCTCTTCCAGTTCGCCGCGCTCGGCCAGGCAGCGGGCGTAGAGGATCAGCGCCGCGGGGTTGTCGTTGTTCTCCGCCAGCAGGGCTTTCAGGGTCGCTTCGGCGTCGCCGATGCGGCCTTCGGCGAACAGCGCCTGGGCCACTTCCAGCGGGTCTTCGTCGGGCAGCGCCGGTGCTTTCACATGGGGTTCGAGCAGGGCGCGGATCTGCGATTCGGGCTGGGCACCGGCGAAACCGTCGACCGGCTGGCCATCCTTGAACAGGACCACGGTCGGCAGGCTGCGGATGCCGAAGCGCATCACGATGTCCTGCTCGACGTCGCAGTTGACCTTGGCCAGCAGCAATTCGCCCTGGTAGGACTCGGCGATCTGCGCCAGCAGCGGCATCAGCGCCTTGCACGGGGCGCACCAGTCGGCCCAGAAGTCCACCAGGACCGGCTTGTGGAACGAGTTCTCGATGACCAACTGCTCGAAGTTGGCGCCGGTGACGTCGAAGATGTAGGGCGTATCGCTCATGTCGATTCTCGGAAACGCAAGGTGGTGACCACTATAAGTGGGGGCGCGCCGCGCGCAAACAAGCCCGTGCCTCAGGCTTGCCCGCGTTCGGCGTGATACAGGCTGACCAGGCGGAATTCGGCGGGTTCGGCGAGGTCCGGCCAGGTACAGGCGTCGAGCACGTCCAGGCGCCGGTACAGCGGATGACGGAAGTCACGGACCCGCGAGTCGGCGACCAGCGCCTGGCGGCCGCGGCTGAGGAACTGGTCGAGCAGCGGCAGGTTGGCGCGGTCGTAGAGCACGTCGGCCACCAAGATCAGGTCGAAGCGATCGTCCTCGGCGAAGAAGTCCGCCGAATAGCTCAGCTCCACTCCGTTCAGTTCGGCGTTCGCCCGGCTCGCTGCCAGCGCCAGGGGATCCAGGTCGCAAGCCACCACCTCGGCGGCGCCGGCGCGGGCCGCGGCGATCGCCGCCACCCCGGAGCCGCTGCCGAAGTCCAGCACGCGCTTGTCGCGGACCCACTGCGGGCGCTCCGCCAGCCAGCGCGCCAGGACCAGCCCGCTGGCCCAGCAGAAGCACCAGTACGGCGGCTCTTCGAGGATGCGGCGGGTTTCCTCCGGGCTGAACTGGCGGTCCATGTTCTGCGCGTCGATCAGCCACAGGCGCAGGTCGGTGCCGGGCAGCGCGGTGGCGCTGAGCCGGGCGTCGCCGAGCAGCTCGCCCAGCGCCTGGGTCAGGGCTTGGGGTGCCGTCACGGCGCGCGTACCAGGCGCAGTTCGCCGAGGGACTGGGTGGTCGGCTGGGCGATCCGCAACGGATGCAGGCGCCAGGCCAACTGGCCGGACTGGATCACCCGCGCGTGCAGTTCGACGCGCAGCGCGCCACCGGCCGGCGGGAAGGACTCGGGGTTGAACGGCAGGCGGAAGGGCATGAGTTCGCCGGTGGCCAGCACCGTCTCGCTGGCCAGCAGCCGCTGTGGGCGGTCGCGCTCGTCGATCACCAGCAGTGCCATCTGCACCTCGCTGCCGCGTGGCAGGCTGCCCTGGATGCTGCTCAGCGTTCCGCTCAGCTCGCGCAGGTGGGCCGGCAGCACCGGCTCGACCATGGTCACGCTGCGCGAAGCTTGCGGCGTTGGCGCAGGCTTCGGCTTGTCGCTGGAACAAGCGGCGAGGAGAAGGACGGCCAGCAGGGCGATCGAGCGCAGGGTCATGGGCTGCTCCATAGCGGTGGAATCCGGGCGGCGCTTGTATAGCGCAAAGTGTGATTCTTGTCGCGCTTCGCGTAGGCCGCAACGTCCGATTCTTCCCGCCTCTCCCAGCGTGCCGGCGCCGGTCGATTCTGCGGGTGCTCGGTCGGGCGCGGATGCGCTACCATGCGGCTTCCTTCAGCTACGCCTGTATCAGCACCATGCATTGTCCCTTCTGCGGTGCCCATGACACCAAAGTGATTGACTCGCGACTGGTCGCCGAGGGCGATCAGGTGCGCCGGCGCCGCGAGTGCCTGGCCTGCGGCGAACGCTTCACCACCTTCGAGACCGCCGAGCTGGTCATGCCGCGCCTGATCAAGCAGGACGGCAGCCGCCAGCCGTTCGACGAGGACAAGCTGCGCGCCGGCATGCAGCGCGCCCTGGAGAAGCGTCCGGTCAGCGTCGAGCGCCTGGAAGCGGCCATCGGCCACATCAAGCACCAGTTGCGCGCCACCGGCGAGCGCGAGATCAAGTCGCGGGTGCTGGGCGAACTGGTGATGGCCGAGCTGCAGAAGCTCGACGAAGTCGCCTACATCCGTTTCGCCTCGGTCTACCGGCGCTTCCAGGACCTCAACGAATTCCGCGAGGAGATCGAACGCCTCGCCCGCGAGCCGGCCAAGGAATGAACGCCGCCGACCCGCTGTACATGGCCCGCGCCCTGGAACTGGCGCGCCAGGGGCTGTACTCCACCCATCCGAATCCGCGCGTCGGCTGCGTGCTGGTCAAGGACGGCCAGGTGGTCGGCGAGGGCTGGCACGTCCGCGCCGGCGAGCCGCACGCCGAGGTCCATGCCCTGCGCCAGGCCGGCGAGAATGCACGCGGCGCCACCGCCTACGTGACCCTCGAGCCCTGCAGCCACTTCGGCCGCACCCCGCCGTGCGCCGACGCGCTGGTGGGCGCCGGGGTGGCGCGGGTGGTCGCGGCGATGCAGGATCCCAACCCCGAGGTCGCCGGTCGCGGCCTGCTGCGTCTGATGCAGGCCGGCATCGCGGTGCAGAGCGGGGTCCTCGAAGCCGAGGCGCGGGAACTCAACATCGGTTTCATCAAGCGCATGGAACATGGCCTGCCGTTCGTCCGGGTCAAGCTGGCGATGAGCCTGGACGGGCGCACCGCCATGGCCAGCGGGGAAAGCCAGTGGATCACCGGGCCCTCTGCGCGTTCGGCGGTGCAGCGCTTGCGCGCTCGCTCCAGCGTGGTGTTGTCCGGCGCCGATACGCTGCTGGCGGACGATGCGCGGCTCAACGTACGCCCCGACGAACTGGGCCTGAACGCCGAGCTTACCGCGCTCGCCGCGGCTCGCCAGCCGTTGCGGGTGCTGGTCGACGGGCGCCTGCGGGTGCCGCTGGAGTCGGCGTTCTACCAGGCCGGTCCGGCACTGGTGGCGACCTGCGCCGCCGCCTCGGCGCGCGAACGCTTCCAGGACGCCGGTCACGAACTGCTGGCGCTGCCCTCCGCCGAGGGGCATGTCGACCTGCACAAGTTGCTCGTGGAACTGGCGGCGCGCGGCGCCAACGAAGTGCTGGTGGAGGCCGGCCCCCGCCTGGCCGGCGCCTTCGCTCGACTGGGGCTGGTGGATGAGTACCGGCTGTTCGTCGCGCCGAAGTTCCTCGGCTCCAGCGCCCGTCCTTTGCTCGACTGGCCGCTGACGCGGATGGCCGATGCGGCGCAGTTGCGGATCGACGACATCCGCGCGGTGGGCGACGACTGGCTGGTCACCGCGCGGCCCCATCCGCGGGACGCTTGAACTTCGCTGCGCGGCGACGCGGCGGACGATGCACAAGCGGCGCAACTGTGGTAAAACGCCACACGGCCATCTTGGTGGCCGTAACGTTCTCAGGGCGGGGTGAAAGTCCCCACCGGCGGTAATGGCGCGCAAGGTGCCTAGCCCGCGAGCGCTTGCCGGACCGGCCACCGCCGGACGACAAGGTCAGCAGACCCGGTGCGATTCCGGGGCCGACGGTCATAGTCCGGATAAAGAGAGAACGGGATTGCCTGCCTGGGCGTACCCTGTGCGCCCGCAAGATCCCCTTCGATCCAAAAAGCCCTGTTTTTCACGAAACAGGAGTTCGTCATATGTCTTCATCTTGGAATACCTGCGCTATGGCACGCAGGCCGCTCGGCGTCGCGCCGGCCATGCTGCGCGCCTGTGCGGCGGAAAAACGGGAGGTCGCATGTTCACCGGCATAATCGAATCGATCGGCAGCGTCCGCGCGATGACGCCCAAGGGCGGCGACCTGCGGGTCTACATCGCCACCGGCAAGCTCGACCTGGGCGACGTCAAGCTCGGCGACAGCATCGCGGTCAACGGCGTCTGCCTGACCGCGGTGGAACTGCCCGGCGATGGCTTCTGGGCCGACGTCAGCCGCGAGAGCCTGGCGCGCACCGCCTTCCAGCACCTGAAGGTGGGCAGCCGGGTGAACCTGGAAAAGGCCCTGACGCCGACCACCCGCCTCGGCGGACACCTGGTGAGCGGCCACGTCGACGGCGTCGGCGAGGTGCTCAAGCGCGAGGAGAACGCCCGCGCCATCCAGTTCACCGTGCGTGCCCCGCGCGAACTGGCCAGGTACATCGCGCACAAGGGCTCGATCACCGTCGACGGCACCAGCCTCACGGTGAACGCGGTGAACGGCGCGGAGTTCGAGCTGACCATCGTCCCGCATACGCTCAGCGAAACCATCATGGCCGAGTACCAGCCCGGACGCCGGGTCAACCTCGAGGTCGACCTGCTGGCCCGTTACCTGGAGCGCCTGCTGCTTGGCGACAAGGCCGCCGAGCCCAGCGCCTCCGGCATCAGCGAAGCGTTTCTCGCCGAGAACGGTTTTCTCAAGTAACCCACGAATTGCATAAGGGGGTGCCCATGGCACTCAACACGATCGACGAACTGATCGAAGACATCCGCCAAGGCAAGATGGTCATCCTGATGGATGACGAGGACCGCGAGAACGAAGGCGACCTGATCATGGCCGCCGAATGCGTCCGCACCGAAGACATCAACTTCATGGTCAAGCATGCCCGCGGCCTGGTCTGCATGCCGATGACCCGCGAGCGTTGCGAGCGCCTCGGCCTGCCGCTGATGGTGCAGCGCAACGGCTCCGGCTTCGGCACCAAGTTCACTGTCTCCATCGAGGCCGCCGAGGGCGTCACCACCGGCATCTCCGCCGCGGACCGCGCCCGCACCGTGCAGGCTGCGGCGGCGAAGAACGCCGTGGCCGCCGACATCGTCAGCCCCGGCCACATCTTCCCGCTGATGGCCCAGCCAGGCGGTACCCTGGCTCGCGCCGGGCACACCGAGGCGGCCTGCGACCTGGCGCGGATGGCCGGGTTCGAACCGTCCGGGGTGATCTGCGAGGTGATGAACGACGACGGCAGCATGGCTCGCCGGCCCGAACTGGAGGCGTTCGCCGCCGAGCACGGGATCAAGATCGGCACCATCGCCGACCTGATCCACTACCGGCTGATCCACGAGCGCACCGTCGAGCGCATCGCCGAGCAGCCGCTGGACAGCGAACTGGGCCACTTCAACCTGATCACCTACCGCGACTCGGTGGAGGGCGACGTGCACCTGGCGCTGACCCTCGGCAAGGTCTGCGCGGAAGAGCCGACCCTGGTCCGCGTGCACAACATGGACCCGCTGCGCGACCTGCTGCAGGTCAACCAGCCGGGCCGCTGGAGCCTGCGCGCGGCGATGACCAAGGTCGCCGAGGCGGGCAGCGGCGTGGTGCTGCTGCTCGGCCACCAGATCGGCGGCGACGACCTGCTCGCCCATGTCCGCGAGATCGCTTCGGCGCCGGCCCCGGCGCCCAAGGCCACCACCACCTACAGCACCGTCGGTGCCGGCTCGCAGATCCTGCGCGACCTCGGCGTGCGCAAGATGCGCCTGCTGAGTGCGCCGATGCGCTTCAATGCGATATCCGGTTTCGACCTGGAAGTTGTAGAATACCTGCCCGCCGAATAAGGCCTGTCCCGCCCGCCGCGTGCAAGATCGCGGCGGGCGCTATGCTGGACCGACCTTTCGACCCTTTTCGCTCGGGGCGCAACGGCGCCCCGGCTCTTTAACAGATGAGACCTGCTCATGACCCTGAAGACCATCGAAGGTACCTTCATTGCTCCCAAAGGCCGCTACGCCCTGGTGGTCGGCCGCTTCAACAGCTTCGTCGTGGAAAGCCTGGTCAGCGGCGCCGTCGACGCCCTGGTCCGCCACGGCGTGGCTGAAAGCGAGATCACCATCATCCGCGCCCCGGGTGCCTTCGAGATCCCGCTGGTGACCCAGAAGGTCGCCCAGCAAGGCGGCTTCGACGCCATCATCGCCCTCGGCGCGGTGATCCGTGGCGGCACCCCGCACTTCGAATACGTGGCCGGCGAGTGCACCAAGGGCCTGGCCCAGGTGTCCCTGCAGTTCGGCATCCCGGTCGCCTTCGGCGTCCTCACCGTCGACTCCATCGAGCAGGCCATCGAGCGCTCCGGCACCAAGGCCGGCAACAAGGGCGCCGAAGCCGCGCTGTCGGCCCTGGAAATGGTCAGCCTGCTGGCGCAGTTGGAGGCCAAGTGAGCAATCAAGACAGCGGCAACCCGGCAGCCAAGCCGCCGAAAGGCAAGACCGCCGCTCGCCGCAAGGCCCGCAGCCTGGCCGTCCAGGCCCTGTACTCCTGGCAGATCGCCGGCCAGCCCCTGCACGAGATCGAGGCGCAGTTCCGCACCGACAACGACTTCTCCGAGGTCGACGGCGCCTACTTCCACGAGATCCTGCACGGCGTGCCGCGGCAGAAGAGCGAGCTGGACTCCACCTTCGAGCCCTGCCTGGACCGCCCGCTGGCCGAGATCGACCCGGTCGAGCTGGCCATCCTGCGGCTGTCCACCTACGAGCTGCGCAACCGCATCGACGTGCCCTACAAGGTAGTGATCAACGAGGGCATCGAGCTGGCCAAGACCTTCGGCGCCACCGACGGCCACAAGTTCGTCAACGGCGTGCTCGACAAGCTGGCGCCGCGCCTGCGCGCCGCCGAGCTGCGCGGCGGCAAGCGCTGATCCCGCGCCGGCGGCGTCATGGGTGAGTTCGAGCTGATCCGCCGCTTCTTCGCCGCGGCCGCCTGCGCGGCGCCGGCGACGGAGGTGGCCCTCGGCATCGGCGACGACTGTGCCCTGCTGGCGCCGCCTGCCGGCGAACAGCTGGCGGTCTCCACCGACACCCTGGTGGAAGGTGTGCATTTTCCCGCCGGTTGCGACCCTTTCCTTCTTGCCCAGCGCGCCCTGGCGGTCTCCGCCAGCGACCTGGCGGCGATGGGCGCCGCGCCCCTGGCCTTCACCCTGGCCCTGACCTTGCCGAAGGCCGAAGCCGAGTGGTTGCAGGGCTTCGCCCGCGGCCTCGACGCCATGGCCCGGCAGTGCGGCCTGGCCCTGGTCGGCGGCGACACCACGCGCGGCCCGCTGAGCATGACCCTGACCGTATTCGGCAGGGTGCCGGCCGGCCAGGCGCTGACCCGCGCCGGTGCGCGCCCTGGCGACCTGCTCTGCGTCGGGGGCCCGCTCGGCGAGGCTGGAGCGGCTCTGGAACTGGTGCTGGAGCGAAGATCGGCGCCCGCCGAGGTGGCCGAACCGCTGCTGGCGCGCTACTGGACGCCGGCCCCGCAATTCGGTCTAGGCCTCGCCCTGCGCGGCAAGGCCAGCGCCGCCCTGGACATCTCCGACGGGCTGCTCGCCGATTGCGGGCATATCGCCCGCGCTTCCGGCGTTGCCCTGCTGGTCGAATGCCAGCGCTTGCAGGCAAGCGCCGCGTTGAGCGGCCTGCTCGCCGGCGAGGAAGCCTTGCGCCAGCAACTGGCCGCCGGCGACGACTACGTGCTGGCCTTCACCCTGCCGCCTGCGTACCTTGGCGAGATTCGCGCCGCGTGGCCGGCCATGGCCGTCATCGGCCGGGTCGAGGCGGGGCAGGGGGTGCACCTGCTCGACGCCGACGGAAAGGAACTCATACCGGCCGTGGCCGGCTACCAACATTTCGGAACCCAACGTGACTGAGCATCCTGATCAGGCGCCGGCGCAGCCGGTGCCGCCGTCGGTCTGGCGCAATCCCTGGCATTTCCTCGCCTTCGGCTTCGGCTCCGGCACCCTGCCCAAGGCGCCGGGCACCTGGGGGTCGCTGGTGGCCATCCCGTTCATCCCGCTGTGGCAGATGCTGCCGGACTGGGGCTACTGGCTGATGCTGGGAGTGACCATGCTGTTCGGCTTCTGGCTGTGCGGCAAGGTCGCCGACGACCTGCGCGTGCACGACCACGAAGGCATCGTCTGGGACGAGATGGTCGGCATGTGGATAACCCTCTGGCTGGTGCCGGAGGGCTGGTGGTGGCTGCTGATCGGCTTCGTCGTGTTCCGCATCGTGGATATTCTCAAACCCTGGCCGATCAGTTGGGTGGACCGCAACGTGCACGGGGGCGTCGGGATCATGCTCGACGACGTCCTGGCCGGGGTATTCGCCTGGCTGGTCATGCAGGGTCTAGTCTGGGGATGGGTACACTGGCTGGTCTGAGGCCTCCCATGCGTCTGCTCGTCCTGTTCTGCTGCCTGTGGCTGCTGCCCGGCGTCGCTTCCGCCGAACCCTCCGTGGGTGAGATCCGCGTGGTCAGCGAAACCTGGACGCGCTACACCCAGGAGGACGGTCGCGGGGTGGCCTGGGACCTGCTGCGGGCCGTCTACGAGCCGGCCGGGGTACGCCTGCGGATCGCCAACGAGCCCTATACCCGGGCGGTCGGCCTGGTCCTGCGCGGCGAGGCCGACGCCTGGGTCGGCGCCTACCGCGGGGAAATCGACGAAGCGCTTTACCCTCGCTGGCCCTATGACGTCGATCCGATTGCCGTGCTTTCCCTGAAGGACAATCCGCCGCCGCCGCTGGAGGGCCTGAGCCGGTTCCGCCTGTCATGGATGCGTGGCTACGCCTTCGCCCGCTATTTCCCTACCCTGACCCCGCACAGCGAGTTGCAGCGCCGCACCTCGGCGCTGCCGATGCTGCTCAACCACCGGGTCGACTATTTCATCGATTCGCGTCCGGAACTGGAGGAAATGCTCGCAGGGGCCGGAGCGCTGGCGGCTGAGTACCGCATCACCGACGTCACTCGGTTGCCGCTGTATCTTGGCTTCTCCGATTCCCCCAGGGGCCGTGAGCTGCTGGCGCTGTTCGACCGGCGCATGCGGCAGTTGCATGCCAGCGGCGAGCTGGAGCGGATCTTCGCCCGCTGGAACTGGCCCTATGCGCCGTTGAAGGCAATCCTGCCACCCAAGGAGTGATCATGCTGCGGCTGTGCGTCGCCCTGTTTTCCAGCGTTCTCGCGTTGTCCTCGCTGGCCGCGCCCCAGGTGTTCGTGGTCGGCCTGTTCCCCGGCGCGGCGGTACTCAACGTCGATGGCCAGCGCAAGCTGGTCAGGGTCGGCCAGACCGGCCCGCAGGGCGTCCAGGTGGTCAGCGCCGACAGCCGCAAGGCGGTGCTGCGGATCGACGGCGTCGAGCGCACCTACGAACTGAGCCGCGAATACAACGAGGCGGGCTATTCGGCGCCGCAGCGGCAAAGCTTCAGCATCGCTCGCGGCACCGGCGGGCACTATTGGGTGGCTGGCTCGGTGAACGGGCAGAACATGCAGTTCCTGGTGGATACCGGCGCCACCAGCATCGCCATGAACGAGAACGAGGCGCGCCGCCTGGGTATCGATTACCGGGTGGACGGCAAGCCGATGGTCGCCTCCACCGCCAGCGGCACCTCGCGCGGCTGGCGGGTGACCCTGGACCGGGTGAAGATCGGCGGTATCGAGTTGCTGGGTGTCGAGGCGGCGGTGATCGAGGGTGGCTATCCGACCGAAGCCCTGCTCGGCATGAGTTTCCTCAACCGGGTGCGTTGGCGCGAGGAACAGGGAATGCTGCTTATCGAGGCCAAGCATTGAATGTCGCTCGCTCATAACCCGGGGTTCTATTCATCGTCCATCTCGATAGGTATTTGCGGCATTTCGAGCTGACCGGGCGCCGGACGCTGCTGGTACAATGGCGGACTTCCGTTTCCCTAGGAGTTCCCCGGTGTCCGTCGTGTTCGTCGCCGCCTCCAAACTGCCGACTCCCTTCGGCGAATTCACCATGCATGGTTTCCTCGACGAGGAGAGCGGCAAGGAACATGTAGCCCTGAGCATGGGCGACATCGCCGATGGCGCGCCGGTGCTTGGTCGCCTGCATTCCGAATGCCTGACCGGCGACGCGCTGTTCAGCCTGCGCTGCGATTGCGGTTTCCAGTTGGAAGGCGCGCTTGCCGCCATCGCCGAGGAGGGCCGCGGCGTGCTCCTCTACCTGCGCCAGGAAGGTCGCGGCATCGGCCTGCTGAACAAGATCCGTGCCTATGAATTGCAGGATGGCGGTGCCGACACCGTCGAGGCGAACCTGCAACTGGGTTTTGGCGCCGACCAGCGCGACTACGCCATGTGCCAGCCGATGCTCGCGCACCTGGGCGTCTCCTCCCTGCGCCTGATGACCAACAATCCGCGCAAGGTCAAGGCGCTGGAAAGCTACGCCATCACCGTGGCGGAGCGCGTGCCGCTGCAAAGGGGCCTGAACAAGCACAACAGGCGCTACCTGGCGACCAAGGCCGGCAAGCTCGGGCACATGCTCGGCAGCCTGCACCAGGGCGAGGCGGAAACCACGTGAGTCGCCAGCAAGCCCGCGGCGCGCTGGGACGCGCCTGGTGGTTGCAACTGGCGTTGGCGCTGTTGCCGCTGATCCTGGTCGAGTTCTTCCTCGGCGAACTGCAACCCCTTCCCCATGGCCTGGCGATGCCGCTGTTCATCGCCGCGCTGCTGTCGATGTTCGTCAATCTGCCGCTGTTCGGTGCCTACAAGCGTGGTCTCATCGCCACCCAGAAAGCGCTGGATACGGCGGAGGAAGCCGCCGCCTGGACCCGCCTGGCGCAGGTGCGCCGCAAGGCCCTGTTCGGCGCCAGCCTGCCGGCCTGGATCGGCGTGCCGGGTGTGTTCGCCGGGCTCAACGGCGTTGCGCTGATCCTGCTCGGGATCACCAGCCTGGTGTTGTTCTGGCTCTACCGTATTCCGCGTCAACTCGGTTGATGCGCTCGTTCTGGCTGCTCGCCTGCCTGCTCCTCAGCCTTTCCGCCGGGGCGGCGCAGCGGGTGGTCAGCCTGGCGCCTTCGCTGACCGACAGCGTCCTCGAACTCGGCGCCGCGCGCCGCCTGGTCGGCGTGCTGGATGGTGGCGAGCGTCCGGCGGCGATTGGCGACCTGCCTTCCGTCGGCCGCTACGGCCAGGTCAATCTCGAACGCCTGCTGGAACTGCAGCCCGATCTGATCCTGGTCTGGCCCGGCAGCGTGCCCGAGGCGCAGTTGCAGCGCCTGCGGGACTTCGGCATCGCCCTCTTCATCGCCGAACCGCACAGCCTCGACGAACTGGCCCTGCAACTGGCTGCGCTGGGCGAGGCATTGGGCGAGGCCGAGGCCGGCCAGCGGCTGTCGACCAGGTTCCGCGAAGGCATGCAGCGCCTGGCCGAGCGCTACCGGCGGGACAAGCCGCTGAAGGTGTTCTACCAGGTCTGGGACCGGCCGCTGTACACCATTGGCGGACGCCAGGTGATCAGCGATGCGCTGCGCGTCTGCGGCGCCGAAAACCTGTTCGGCGACCTGCCGCAGCCGGCGCCGCAGGTCAGCGTCGAGGCGGTTCTGGCGCGCGATCCGGCGGTCATCGTCGCCGGCAGTCACGCCCAGCTCGAACTCTGGCGGCAATGGCCGGCGCTGGCGGCGACGCGGCGCGGACAGCTGTACCGGATCGAAGACAAGAACCTCGAGCGGCCGAGCTTCGCCATGCTGGCGGCGACCGAGAAACTCTGCCGCTCGCTCGCCGGGGCGCGCTGAATGCTTGCCGGTATCGCGCTGTACCGGCGGATAACGCCGGTGGCGTTATTCGCCCTACGGGCAATTGGGGGGTAGGGCGAATAACCGCAACGCGGTTATTCGCCGTTGTCGCTGGGTTTGGCGCTACTGCCGGTCGAGACGCTGGCGTACCGCCTTTTCGATGCCCGCGGCATCCAGGCCGCATTCGGCGAGCATCTCGCTGGGCTTGGCGTGTTCGACGTAGTAGTCGGGCAGGCCCAGTTGCAGCAGCGGGACTTCGAGGCCCTCGCTGGCGAGGAACTCGCCGACCGCCGAGCCGGCGCCGCCCATCACGGCGTTTTCCTCGATGGTCACCAGCAGTTCGTGGCTGCCCGCCAATTCGCGTACCAGGGCTTCGTCGAGGGGTTTGACGAAACGCATGTCGACGACTGTGGCGTCGAGGCTTTCGGCAACCTTCATCGCCTCCGCCAACTGCACGCCGAAGACCAGCAGTGCGACCCTGCCGCCGCGCCGACGGACCACGCCCTTGCCGATCTCCACCGGTTGCAGGTCCGGATCGATCGGATGGTTGGGGCCGCTGCCGCGCGGATAGCGCACCGCGGCCGGGCCATCGAACAGGTAGCCGGTGGTGAGCAGCTTGCGCAGCTCGTCCTCGTCGCTGGGGGTCATCACCAGCATGCCGGGGATGCAGCGCAGGTAGGAGATGTCGAAGCTACCGGCGTGGGTCGGGCCGTCCTCGCCGACCAGGCCGGCGCGGTCGATGGCGAACAGCACGTCGAGGTGCTGCACGGCGACGTCATGGATCAACTGGTCGTAGGCGCGCTGGAGGAAGGTCGAGTAGATCGCCACCACCGGCTTCATGCCCTCGCAGGCCATGCCGGCGGCCAGGGTCACGGCATGCTGTTCGGCGATGGCGACGTCGAAGTAGCGTTCCGGGTAGCGTTCGCTGAAGGCCACCAGGTCGGAACCTTCCTTCATCGCCGGGGTGATGCCGAGCAGGCGCGCGTCCTGGGCGGCCATGTCGCACAGCCACTGGCCGAAGACGCTGGAATACTTGGGTCCGCCGGTCTTCTTCGGCGCACTGCCGGGAGCTTCCAGCTTGGTGATCGCGTGGTAGCCGATCGGATCCAGTTCGGCCGGGGCGAAGCCCTTGCCTTTCTTGGTCACCACATGGAGGAACTGCGGGCCCTTCATGTCGCGCATGTTGCGCAGGGTAGCCACCAGGGTCGGCAGGTCGTGGCCGTCGATCGGGCCGATGTAGTTCCAGCCGAGCTCCTCGAACAGGGTGCCGGGGACCAGCATGCCCTTGGCGTATTCCTCGGTGCGCCGGGCGATCTCCCAGGCCCCGGGCAGGCGCGAGAGCACCTTCTTGCTGCCCTCGCGCATGCTGCTATAGGTGCGGCTGGAGAGGATCTTCGCCAGGTAGTTGGAGAGCCCGCCGACGTTGTGCGAGATCGACATGTCGTTGTCGTTGAGGATCACCAGCATGTCGGCGTCGACTTCCGAGGCGTGGTTGAGTGCCTCGAAGGCCATGCCGGCGGTCAGCGCACCGTCGCCGATCACGGCCACCGACTTACGCTCCTTGCCTTGCAGGCGGGCGGCGATGGCCATGCCCAGGGCGGCGCTGATGGAGGTGCTGGAGTGGCCGACGCCGAAGGTGTCGTACTCGCTCTCTGCGCGGCGCGGGAAGGCCGCCAGGCCGTTCTTCTGGCGCAGGGTGCCCATCAGCTCGCGGCGTTCGGTGAGGATCTTGTGCGGATAGGCCTGGTGGCCGACGTCCCAGACCAGGCGATCGTCCGGAGTGTCGAAGACGTAGTGCAGGGCGATGGTCAGCTCGACCACGCCGAGGCCGGCGCCGAAATGACCGCCGGTCTGCCCGACGGTATACAGCAGGTACTGGCGCAGCTCGTCGGCCAGGGTTTCCAGGTCCGCCTCGCCCAGCCGGCGCAGTTCGGCCGGCGAAGAGGCGCGGTCGAGCAGGGGCGTGGCGGGGCGCTCGCGGGGAATCTCATGGAGCGTCTTGGGCATCAGGCTATCGTTATGCAATCCGGAGAGGCCAGCAGTTTACCTGATGCACCGGCCGCGCCCAAGCAAGGGAGCCCCTACCTTTGCCGGGGACTTCCGACGACCCGTCGGTCAGTTGCGTCGCTCGACGATGTAGCGGGCCAGTTGGCGCAGCGGGTCGGCGCTCGGCGGAAAACCGTCGAGGGCGGCCAGGGCCAGGTCGCGCAGCTCCAGGGCATAGCCTTTGGCGGCCTCCAGGCCGAGCAGGGCGGGATAGGTCGGCTTGTTGTGCGCCTGGTCCTTGCCCTGGGTCTTGCCGAGGGTGGCGGTGTCGCTTTCCACGTCGAGGATGTCGTCCTGCACCTGGAAGGCCAGGCCGATCGCTTCGGCGTAGCGTTCCAGGGCGGCCAGCGCGGCGGGCTCGGCGCGACCGCTGGCGAGGGCGCCGAGGCGCACGCTGGCTTCGATCAGCGCGCCGGTCTTGTGCCGGTGCATGACTTCCAGGGCCGCCTGGTCGAGGGCCACGCCGACCGAGCCGAGGTCGATCGCCTGGCCGCCGACCATGCCGGCGGAGCCTGCGGCGCGCGCCAGGCGGGTGAGCATTTCCAGACAGACGGCATGTTCCTGTGGATTGCGCCGGGTGTCGGCGAGCACTTCGAAGGCTAGCGCCTGCAAGCCGTCGGCGGCGAGGATCGCGGTGGCTTCGTCGAAGGCCCGGTGGGTGGTCGGCTGGCCACGGCGCAGGTCGTCGTCGTCCATCGCCGGCAGGTCGTCGTGGACCAGCGAGTAGGCATGGATCAGCTCCACTGCGCAGGCCGCGGCGTCGGCGCGCTGCGGCGCACCGCCGAGGGCCTCGCAGGCGGCGTAGGCGAGCAGCGGGCGAACTCGCTTGCCACCGTTCATCACGCTGTAGCGCATGGCCTCGTAGAGGCGTTGCAGTTCTTCGCGGGGAGCGACGAACAGGGCGTCCAGGGCGGCATCGACGCGCGCCTGGCAGCGCGCCTGGTAGGCCGCGATCATGCCTCGTCGCCTTCCGCATCGAACGGCGCTTCGCTGAGCTCGCCGTCGCGTTCGAGGAGGATCTGTACCTTCTGTTCGGCCTGGCTCAGCGACGTCTGGCATTCGCGGGTCAGGCGGATGCCCTGCTCGAAGGCGCCCAGCGACTCTTCCAGCGACAGCTCGCCGCTTTCCAGGCGTTCCACCAGGGTTTGCAGCTCGGTGAGGGACTGTTCGAAATCGAGGGTTTTCTTGCGGGCCATCGGGGGAGTCTCGGCGAGGTGTACAAAACCCCGCGACACTAGCAGAGGGGCGGGGGCCGGGCAAATCGGCGGAAGGTCGCTACGACCGATCGGGACGACCATGGCGGCGGCCTTGGCTAAGGTGGAGAGAGGTCCAGCGAGGAGGAGCCGACAGGCGATGCGCATCCAGGAGGTCCGGGAACGCAGTATTCCCCTTTCCCGTTACGCCGGCGTGGCGGCTGCCACCGGTGGTTTGAGCACCAGCCTGGTGGCGGTGCTCACCGATGCCGTGCGTGACGGTCGGCGTGTGGTCGGCTACGGCCACGCCTCGGTAGGGCGCTACGCCCAGGGCGGGCTGATCCGCGAGCGTTTCGCCCCGCGCCTGCTGGGGGCTCCGGCGGACAGCCTGGCGAGCGACGACGGCAGTGGCATCGATCCGTTGCGTGCCTGGGACCTGATGATGCGCGACGAGAAGCCCGGCGGCCACGGCGAACGCTGCGTCGCGGTGGGCGCCCTGGACATGGCCCTGTGGGATGCCGCGGCCAAGGCCGCCGGCCTGCCGCTGCATCGCTTCCTGGCGCGACGCCTGGGGCTGGCGGAAGACTATCCGCAGCGCGTACCGGTCTACGCCGGCGGCGGCTACCCCTATCCGCACGACGACCTGGGACGCCTGGAAGAGGAACTGCGGCGCTTCGTCGATCTCGGCTACACCCACGCCAAGATCAAGATCGGCGCGGCCGGGCTGGACCAGGACCGGCGCCGTATCGACAGGGCGCTGCGGGTTCTCGGCGACGCTTCGCGGCTGGCGGTCGACGCGATGAACCGCTACGACGCGGGGGGCGCGGTCGACGCAGCGAAAGCCCTGGCGCCGCTGGGGTTGTGGTGGTTCGAGGACATCTGCGACCCCCACGATTTCCCTACCCAGGCCGAAGTGGCGGATATCTATCCGGGGCCCATCGGTGCCGGCGAGGCCTTGTTCTCCCTGGCCGAAGCTCGCTTGCTGGACCTCTATGGCGGCTTGCGGCGGGAGCGTGACGTGCTGGTCTTCGACCCCGTGCATTGCTATGGCCTGCCGGGCTACCTGGCGATACTCGACCACCTGTGCGCCCGGGGTTGGCCGCGCGCGGCCTTCCGCCCGCACGCCGGCTACCTGTTCAGCCTGCACCTGGTGGCGGCCCTGCGCCTGGGCTGGGCCGAGGCTACGCCGTCGGCTTTCCGGCCATTCGACGATTTCGCCGGTGCCCTGCCGTTTTCCTCGGGACTGGCGGGGTTGCCACAATCGCCTGGTATCGGCTTCGAGCGCCAGGCGACACTTGCCGGGCTGTTCCACAAGCTTCTGGAGGCCTAGAGAACGGTGATTGGCTGGGGTTGTGCGGAGGCATTAAAAAAACCGGCTTGTGGCCGGTGTTCTTATTAAATATGTTATTGATTTTAAAGTACTTTATTTTTTGATTTTCGTATTGACCCACACTTTGACCCACACTGATGCAGGTTGCTGCCCTGGGAAGCTGATCTCAGATGTTCCTAGGGCTCATCATTTCATGCTTCGCTACGACGGCCCTGATTGCCTCCTGGATCTCGCGCATTCGCTTCTCGGCAATCCTGTCAGCTTCGGACTCCTGCTCAGCCGAAAGTTCAGGGGTCTGCTCGTTGAGGTATACCTGCCAGCCAGCCAGTCGTCTCAGGTTGGCGTCCAGGTGCTTGGTAGTCACTTCGAGCCTGATCTTGTTCAGCTCCTGCGCAAGCTTGCTTGAGTTGCGGGTGATTGTTTTCTCCAGGGCCTCGCGTCGCTTTCCCTCTTTCTGATCTTGGCTCGACTGCAGGGCGCCTGCGATCAGGCTTTCGATGATCGCTGTTTCGGTGGTGTCAGCATTTTTTGCAAGGATTTTTAGCTTGTCCTTGGTGTTGAGAGGCAGGGTGAACGAGCACGTCTTTCGACCGCCTTCTGCTTGCCGATAGCGCCGCTGTCTGATGGCGTTTCTCAGTCGTTCAATGAGCTTCACGCCTGCTACATCTGACTCCAGGGTGCGGATCGAGTCGCCAAAGGTGATGAAAACCATGGCGGGCGACGGGTCGGGCTTAGGCTCAAGTTCATCAGGCCATCGATTCAGCAGGTAGTTTGCAGCCCACACTGTCTCCTCTCGATCGAGCTTCTTTAGCCAGCCCGGCTTATTCCCGGTCGTCTCCATCCAATTTTCTCCTGTTGCTGAGCGGTGCCGCTGCGCGGTGGATGCTCAGCTATTTGCGTAGTGTTAACAGCGATGTTAACTGCCTTGTTAGCGGATGTTAATAATGAGCTGTTAATGGATGTGTTAAATGAATTGTTAACGTATCCGTTACATGAATTGTAGATACTGATTCTATAGGTATAAAATCACTTCAAATCTGTGTTTTATCCGGGCTTATTTGCGCATGATAGCTCTGTCATCACTAATAGATGTTAATGCTGAATCAAGATTTTTTCTTCAGGCTTTGATGCTCAGAAAGCCTGACTGGCTGGGTGCGCCTTATGAGATCAAGTCGGTAGCGAAGGAGCTCTGCTTGACGGAGAGGTTCGCTAGAGATGCGTCGAGGGAGCTGATCAGGGCTGGGCTTCTGATAGAAAATAAGCAGCACGGTGGTCTTGGGCGCCCAGGTGTCGGTTACGTAGCCTCGGAGTACGTACGCAGAGTGCTTTGCGAAGTGGACAGAGATCTTGCCCACCACGAGCTCATCGTTCGCCTTTTTCTTGAGCCGAATATCTATGCGACTGGGCTGGAGGCCACGTCGACATCGATAGCTCAGAAGGAAAAATCATCCCGTCCAGCTATCCGCAAAGATGGTCGGCCTGCCGCCCCGGGGGCTAAGGGACGGCTGGGCGCTGCAAGTCGTGTTTTATTGGCGGCTCTTCTTAGCGAGGCCGATAAGTGCGGTGTAGTGGCGGAGCTTAGCGGGCGCAAGCTGAGGGAAATGACGGGGCTCGATTCCTCGTCGATCAAGCACCAATTGAATCGTCTGTTGAGCTTGGGTTTTCTTCGAAGCTATGTGCCGGGGGTGTCGAATGGGGTCTTGGTCGGCTCGAAGACTATGAGCATCTACTACCTGAACCTCGACCACCCCCAGCTCCCAGTGAGGCAGGGGAAGCAGGAGCGGGGCTTGGTGGTGTATGCAGTTAAAGGGCCGCAAAAGTACGACCTGGTCGAAGCTGCGCTGCCTTCAACGGTGCAGCTAGCAGGAGTGGATAATCAAGTTAAAGAGATGCTTTATCACAGGCTGGCAAGTCATGCGTCACAGCTGCTGACGGCTCTCTGGTCTGATCCTAAGTGCGATATTGCCGATCTGAAGGCTGCAGGCTTCGAAAGCGTTGGCGGTAAGTCAATCGAGCCACTGACGGTTAGCCCCGAACCGAGCGAGCCTGACCGATGGAGTGACTTCAAGGAAAGCTTGCATGCTGAGGCGTGTCGATGGGCCGAAAGCATCTACAAAGGGCTGCGCCGTATGAACGTATGGCCAGAATACAGCCCACAGCTGGTGAGGCTCATACCTGCACCTGACGCAGGGGATGGCTGGAGCGTCGTGTCGCTGATTGTCTATCCAGCGCCCAAGGCCAGTAATACATGCCTTTGGGTGTGGGACGTGCGCGGAGGGAGGTCTGACCCGTATGTGGGAGAGGAGGCGTTGGGTTTGGAGCTGCGCTACAGGCTGGCGCTCTTGACCAAGACCAAGGTGCCCTAGGCCAAGCTAGGGCAGGTGATTTTTTACTGCCTCTGCAGATCCTCTGAGCCACAGAGGAGCCTGCTCATGCGAATCATCCGTCTGAAAGAAGTCATCGACTCGACCGGCCTGTCTAGGTCGACCCTGTACAAGTACATCTCGGAAGGCACCTTCCCGAAACCGGTATCGCTGGGCGACCGCTGCGTCGGCTGGGTCGATAGCGAGGTGCACGACTGGATCCTGGCCAGGATTGAGGAGCGGGACCTGGCCGAGGGTACTGCAGTACGTTCCACCGGCCACCTGAGCATGGCCAGCTAGAACTGACCACCTGTGCCATGACCAGTCGGAGCTGGTCATGGCGCTTATGCCGGCTGCCTGATTCTGGCTGCTCGGCGATCTTCAGAAAGCCGGAGCGATGTTGCTCCCCATCGATCCGGCAGACTCTGGCTAGGCATCGGTCTCCATGGGCTTTTGGTCTGGTTTATGTCCGGAATACGTCTTCAGCAAAAAATGCCGTTGCGGCTGGGTGCACAGGGTGGATTTTTCCGAGCCAGCCGGAGCTGTCAGTTGCGGTGTGGGTAGTATGCTTTTACTAGCTATTCCTACCCGAAGGGTTCTTGCCTCACTAACCGTGCAGTAGCAAGCATCACCGACCAGATCCCATGTACCTGGAGGGGCTTAATCATCTGGCACTGAAGCACTATCTGAAGGGGCAATTATCTGGGGGATCTACCAACCACCAAGCAACACGATCAGTTCACCACGGGAGACCAGCTACCCATTCATCGCGGATGAGCTTCGTCACCGAGCATCCAGTCGAGGGTGATCAGGCAGGGAAAGGTATCCAGTAAATTAAAACTCCGCAGGCACTGGTTATGAAACTCAACCCACGAGAGGTCATAACCATGTTCAACGATATCGACACCACCCAACGCTACCCACTCCGTCATCCAGCCAATACCAATCTGCATCTGCACTACGGAGAGACCTTCGAAGGCTTTCCCATTCAGAGCAAAGTAGGCCCCTTTATTCGGGAGTACCTGTCTGATCTCCAGCGCACTATCGACCTGGCATTGGCTGAGCATCCGAGGGTCTTGGCCTTCAGAGTGGATCTGCGTTTGCCTCAGGGTGTCGAGCTACCCGACTTCGCCTATACGAATCAGGTCATCAGCCGTTTCTTCGAATCGTTTACGAAGAAGATCCAGTACCACCAGGAGCGGGTGGCTGAGCGTGGCTACTCGCGTGGTTGCAAAGTACGGTACGTCTGGTCGAGAGAGATCGGTCAGGCCGGCCGGCAGCATTACCATCTGCTGATCCTGTTGAACCGCGATGCCTACTACACCATTGGGCGTCTGGGCTCAGACCGGGTGAACATGATCAGCCGTATAGAGGAGTCCTGGGCTGGTGCGCTGGGGCTGCCCGTCGACCTGATGACGGGGCTGGTGCATATCCCGAAGAATGCTGAGTACCTGATCGATCGAGTAAAGCGTCAAGGTAAGGGCGATGAGCTGGCTGATCTGTTCTACCGAGCCAGCTACCTGTGTAAGAAAGCGACCAAGTCCTATGGGGATCGTCAACGAGGGTTCGGTACCAGCCGAGGGTAGCGGTGCGGGTATTGGCTCAGATATGCGGGTGGCGTAAGCAGAAGAGAGCCGTTCTCTTCGCATAGCCCACTCGGCTGATGTACTGTGCAGTTTTATCCGGTTAGCTGAGATGGTAGTGGAGTCTGTTTTTTCCAATCATGAACAGACACACATTCTGACCCAACTCCGCGACACCCTCTTACCCTGCCTGATCTCCGGCTAGCTGCGATTGCCAGAGGCAGATGCTTATGTACAGGAAGTATTGGCATGAACTACACGGATAATGACCTATTCGGTGGCGTAGATATCGCTGCTGTAATTCGTCAATTTCTGCAGCAATCCAGCACTGGGGAGCTCAAAACTAAGGGGCTTTATCCGGAGCAATTGGGCGGTTATAAGCTGGAGGTCAGCTTCGGGCAGGGTAATGTGTCCGGCATTCCTTGGATTGCGGTGCTGGGCGAAGGGCAGAAGGTTTCACGTGGTATCTACCCGGTTTTTCTGTATTACAAGGCTGATGACCATTTGATCTTGGCCTACGGCATCAGCGAAACAGAGGCTCCGCCATTTGGTTGGGGAGCTGCCGTAGCCGGGGCTCCGAGTATTTCGCAGCGTATGGGGGGGCATGGCTTTGCGGTTAAACGCTACGGGGACTCTTTTGTCGCTGCTGAGTACTCGCAACTGACACAGCGTGTGCAGAGCGCTTCCTTCGATCAGCAGGTGAAGGATGATTTGGCCAATCTGCTGACCGTATATCGTCAAGTGCTAAGCAATCCTCCGGTAGCAGAAGGGCAAACTCTGGCTCACGTTGACCCTGCCGAAGAGCATCCTGAAAATGCTGTGGTGAGCGTTAATAACACCCCCCTGAATCAAATCCTCTTTGGCCCGCCGGGCACCGGCAAAACCTTCCACACCATTAATCAGGCGCTGGCCATTCTGGCACCGGACTTTCTGGCGCAGAACAGTGGCAATGACCCGGCGACGCGTAAGCGTCTGAAGGTGGAGTTCGACCGTTTCGTGACCGCCGAGCGGGTGCGCTTTGTGACCTTCCACCAGAGCTTCAGCTATGAGGACTTTGTAGAGGGGCTGCGGGCGGATTCCGATGCGGAAACCGGGCAGGTGAAGTATTCCGTTGAGTCGGGAGTGTTCAAACGCATTTGCGACGATGCGCGTACGCGTCCGGCTTCCGACCTTGGGGTGCGGGCCAATCCTGCGATCTGGAAGATTTCCATTGCAGGCACTGGCGCATCGCCCACAAAGAGCTATTGCCTGGCACATGGCGAGGCGCGTATTGGTTGGGGGGAAACTGGTGATCTGCGTGGTGACTTTGAGCAGAACACCTACTACCAGTCGCTCGGCGGTGGCGATAAAGGCACGCTCAACTACTTCGCCGAGCAGATGGTGGTGGGTGACATCCTGCTGTGCATCCACTCGGCCGAGCAGGTCGGCTCGATAGGCGTGGTGGCCGGCGACTACCGTTATGAGGAGCAGGTGCCGGCCGGGGTGATCGGCGACTACCAGCATGTGCGCTCGGTGCGCTGGCTGTATCGGGATATCAACTTGTCCATTCTGCCGCTCAATGACGAGCGCCAATTCACGCTGAAAACCGTGTATGCGATGAGCCGCTTCACCTGGGCTGATCTGCTGTCATACCTGCAGCAGCAGGGCGTGAAGCCGGTTGAGTCGGTGACGGTGGCAGGGGCAGACAGTGAGCCCTATGTGCTGATCATTGATGAGATTAATCGGGGTAATGTTTCCCGTATCTTCGGTGAGTTGATCACCCTGATCGAGGAGTCCAAGCGCGAGGGTGCCGATGAGGCGCTGAGCGTGAAGCTGCCCTATTCGAAAAAGCCTTTCAGCGTGCCGAAGAATGTTTATCTGATCGGCACCATGAACACCGCCGACCGCTCATTGGCCGGGCTGGATATTGCTTTGCGCCGTCGCTTCGTGTTCCGAGAGATGCCGCCGCGGCCTGAGCTGCTGGATGATGTCGAGGTGGAAGGGCTAAATATTGGTCAGCTGCTGCGGGTGATGAACCAGCGCATCGAGGTTCTGCTGGATCGCGATCATTGCCTGGGCCATGCCTACTTTATGTCGCTGAAGGGGGGCGCCACACTGGCACGGCTGGAGGCGATCTTCCGCAACCAGATCCTGCCGCTGCTACAGGAGTATTTCTTCGAGGATTGGCAGCGTATCGCTTGGGTGCTGAATGACCAGCGTAAGGCGCCGAACGATCAGTTCATTCAGGAGCGGAGCAGTTTCGCTGAAGCACTGTTTGGCCGGGACGTGGGGCAAGGCCTGGCGGGCAGCTACTGGACGCTAAATGATGAGGCGTTCGATCGAATGGAGGCCTATCTGGGCATTCTCGATGCCTCACGGGTGACTGCTGATCGGGTGGTAAAGCGCGAAGCAGTTCAGGGTGAGTTCACCTTGCGAGAGCTGGCCAGCGGCTCCGTAGAGGTGTGGCGTGCGGATATCTTGCAGCAGCCGACTAAGCCCATTTTACGCCAGTTGGCTGAACAGCTTGGTGTTAGCCAGCAGAACAGCAGCGGCAACCTTTTGAATACCCGAAGCCTGGGGCTGTAGTGGTCTACTGATCCCGGACACCAATTTAGGGCGAGAATGCTCGCCATAGAGAGGTGTCTGATGACCAAGCAACGTCGTTCCTTTACGCCCGAGTTCAAACGAGAGGCCGCCTGCCTGGTACTCGACCAAGGCTACAGCCATATCGAAGCCGCCCGTTCGCTTGGGCTGGTTGAGTCGGCCCTGCGCCGATGGGTAAACCAGCTCCAAGAGGAGCGCCTGGGCGTGACCCCGAAGAGCAAAGCACTGACGCCCGAACAGCAGAAAATCCAGGAGCTGGAAGCCAGGATCGACCGGCTGGAACGGGAGAAAGCGATTCTAAAAAAGGCTACCGCTCTCTTGATGTCGGACGAATTCAATCGTACGCGCTGATAGACCAGTTGAGTGAGCGGGAGTCGGTGGAAGTGGTCTGTTCAGCCTTCGACGTGGTGCGGTCTCTGATCTCGCCTGTCACTGGAGCGGCGGCTTGGGCCTGGCGCCCTCGCTCAACTGGGGCAACGGCCTGGCTCTGGCCGAACCGGTCCACGGCAGCGCCCCGGATATCGTCGGCAGCGGCCGCGCCAACCCTCTGGCCGCGATCCTCAGCGCCGCCTTGCTGCTGCGCCATCACTGGCAACGCGAAGACCTGGCGCTCCGGGTGGAAAGAGCGGTCGAGCAATTCCTGCGCGAAGAGTGGCGGGAAGACTTGGCAGGGGAGACCACGCGGGTGGTGGCTGAAGGTGTGCTGACGAGACTCGGCCAATAGATCTGGCGGGCTGCTGGATGCTCCGGTTCCGAGATTTACCTACCCCAGAAACGACAAAGGGCTAGCTTTCGCTAACCCTTTGTTTTGTATGGTGGCTACACCGGGAAATGAACCTGGGACATCAGCATTATGAATGCTGCGCTCTAACCAGCTGAGCTATGTAGCCGAGTGGCGCGTATTATTCTCTTCGAGGTCGGGGGTGTCAACCCGGCTTCGCATAATTTTTCACGTTATCAAGTGCTTAGCCCCATTCGTCGACTGCCTTGAACGGCGCCGGCGGGGTTGGCGCGTTTCGCCTCCTGTTTGCGCCTCGTGTCGCCCCTGGGTTGAGGGATCCAGGCGACGGCCCCGCGTGAGCCCGGCCTCGCGCTGAAATCCATCATTCACGGCATTTGACAAAACGTTTTTCCGGGCTGTATTTTTCTGCTTAAACGTTTTTGCAGAATTTTGGCGCGGGCGTAGATGATGAATCCAGTAGCAGTGGTAAGCGGGGCCGCCAGCGGCATTGGGGCGCGCATCGCCAGCGAGTTGACGGCGCATGGCTGGCAGGTGGTCTCCTTCGATCTTCGCGCCGCCGAGGGGGTTGCGCGCAGCTTTGTCACCGATGTCAGCGATGCGGCGGTGATCAGTGCGGCTGTGGCTGCGGTGGAGGCGCAGATGGGGCCGATCACCGCGGTGGTGGCCAATGCCGGCTACTACGAGGAAAAACGGTTTACCGAGATCGCCCCGGGCAGCTGGCAGCGCATGATGCGCGTGCATATCGGCGGGGTGTTCAACCTGATGCGCGCTACGCTGCCGGCCATGGCAGCGCGAGGCGAGGGCGCCTTTGTCGGCATCGCTTCCGAGCGCGCCCTGGCCGGGGCCGGTCACGACGCCCATTACGCCGCGGCCAAGGGCGCGGTGCTGGGCCTGCTGCGCAGCGCGGCCGCCGAGTATGCCCACGCCGGCGTGCGCATCAATGCGGTGGCGCCGGGGCCGACCGATACGCCGCTGCTGCCGGCCGACTCCTGGGAGCGCCAGGCAGACTTTCTCGCGCGCCTGCCCATTCCCCGAATTGCCAATACCGACGAGATCGCCCTGGCGGTGCGCGAGCTGCTGATGACGCCGCACTTCCTGCACGGCGAGATCTTCTCCATCAACAGCGGAACGGTGATCTGAGATGCCAGTGAACAATCTGCGGGGCGCCACCGCCCTGGTGACCGGGGCCGACACGCCACTGGGCGAGGCGATTGCCCTGGCGTTGCACGCCGCCGGCGTGCGCCTGGCGATCCATGTGCTCAATGCCCAGCCCGATGACCTGGAGGCGGAACTCTGCGTGCGCGCCGACCCGCGTGACAGCGTCGAGGTGGCGAGCGCCATGGAGTGGGTGGCCGAGGAGTTCGGCGAACTCAATCTGCTGGTCACCTGCCATGCCCAGCCGCTGGCCTGCGCCCTGGCGGAGCAGGACGAGGCCAGCTTCTGGAGTCATGTCGATGCGCAGCTGGGCGGCACCTTCGCCTTCGTCCAGTCCGCCGAGCCGCTGCTGAAGAAAGCCGGCTGGGGGCGCGTGGTGCTGCTGACCTCGGCCTGGGGCGTGGGCGCGCGAGATCTGGCGGCGGTGGCGGCGGCCAGCGGCGGCGTCCAGGTGCTGTGCAAGAGCCTGGCGCGCGAGCTGGGATCGCACGGCGTGACCGTCAACGCGATTGCCCATGCCTTCACCGACAGCGACTGGCTGGCGCTCGATGCCCACGCCCTGGATATCGGCGAGAACGTGCTGCGCACCGCGCCGCAGGCCTATGTGCCGGCAGCGGCGCTGGGCCAGCCGGCGCAGGTGGCGCACAGCGTGCTGCTGCTGTGCCACCCGGTACTCGGCGCCGCCACCGGGCAGACCCTGCAATGCAATGGCGGCTACTTCCGCCACCGAACCTGAGCCTAAACCGTACGAGGGATACCTGATGAGCGCTGTACTGACTGCTGCTGAACCCATCGTCTGGCCCGAAGGCAAGCGCTGCGCCGCGGCCTTCACCTTCGACGTCGACGCGGAAACCCCGCTGCTGGCCCACGACCCGAAACTGGCCGAGCGCATGGGGCTGATGTCGCACCAGGCCTACGGCCCGCTGGTGGGCGTGCCGGCCATTCTCAAGGCCATGCGTGAAGTGGGCGTGCGCGGCAGCTTCTTCGTGCCGGGCTACACCGCGCTGCGCTACCCCGAGCAGATCAAGCAGATCGTCGTCGACGGTCACGAGATCGGCCACCACGGCCACCTGCACGAGCCGCTGGCCGGCGTGTCCGAAGCCCAGGAACGCGAGTTCCTGATGCGCGGCCTGGACGCCCTGGACAAGATCTGTGGCGTCACCCCAAAGGGTTACCGCGCGCCGATCTGGGAGCTGAACTGGCGCACCCCGGGCATCGTCGAGGAGGCCGGCTTTCTCTACGACTCCAGCCTGATGGACGCCGACGTGCCCTACGAGCTGGACGTGGGCAACGGCCGCTCGCTGGTGGAGTTGCCGATCAACTGGATTCTCGATGACTGGCAGCAGTACGCCTATATCCCCAACTTCTCCGGTTGCGGCGTGATCGAGACACCGGCCAAGGCCATCGAGCTGTTCCGCAGCGAATTCGATGCGATGCGCGACAACGGCGGTCTGTGGGTGCTGACCTGCCATCCGTTCCTCTCCGGTCGCCCGGGCCGCGTCGCCGCGCTCAAGGGCCTGATGCAGTACGCCAAATCCTTCGATGACGTGTGGATCGCCCCGCTGGACGAGATCGCCGCCTATGTGCGCGAGCAGCGCCTGACCCCGCGCAGCCTGAATCAGCCCGACCCAAGCCTGTAGAAAGTTGAGAGAGCGTTAGCAATGAACGAACGTTATTCCCCCGAGCGCCTGTGGCGCGCCTACCGCCACTGCTGGTTCGTGGTCGCCCGCAGCTGCGATATCGCCACCCCGCAGAAGGCCAGGCTGCTGGATCAGGATCTGGTAGTGTTCCGTGATGCCCAGGGCGTGGCCCGGGTCACCGACCGTCGCTGCATCCACCGCGGCGCCGACCTGTCGATGGGCAAGGTCACCGACAAGGGCATCCAGTGCCCGTACCACGGCTGGGCCTTCAATGGCGAGAACGGCGAGTGCACCGATATTCCGGCGCTGTGCGACGGCGCGACCATCCCCGGCAACGCCAAGATCCGCAGCTACCCGGTGATCGAGCGCTTCGAGCACGTCTGGACCTGCCTCGACGAGCCGCTGATGGACGTGCCCAATCCGCCGGAGCTGGATGGTGCCGAGTGGACCTGGCTGCCGGCGGCGCCGATCCCGGCCAGGTGCGGCTTCATGGCCGCCACCGAGAATTTCCGCGACATGGCGCACTTCCCCTTCGTGCACGAAGTGTCGATGGGCGAGGTCAGCCCGCTGGTGCCCAAGCTGGAAGTGGCCCGCGACGGTCGCCGCCTGGGCGCCTCGTTCCGCTACGAGCGCGTGGAAGGCTCGACCTTCTCCGACATCGGCGATGCCTGGATGCACTACCACAGCTACGCGCCGGGCTTCGCCGCGATCCTCTATGAATACGACACCGCCGGCAAACGCTACCTGGTCGACTTCCCGACCCCGGTCAGCTACGGCGAGTGCATCATCCACTGGGCCGTGGCCGTGGATAAGGACTTCACCGGCGGCAGCGTCGAGGAAATCCTCGCCATCGAGACCGTGGTGTTCGACGAGGACACCCCGGTGCTCGAAGGCCTCAATCCGCCGGAGGTGCCGCTGGCCGGCCAGGCGCTGGAAGTGTCCTGCGCCGCCGACGTGTACACCCTCAACTACCGCCGCGCGACCATGTACGTGGTCGATCACATCCTCGATCAGCTCGATGCACGCGACGCCGCGCGCATCCCGGCCGCGGAGGTGTAAATGAGCGGCCCCGTTCATCCCCTGAACCTGCGCATCAGCCAGATCAGCCTGGCGGCGCAGGACGTCATCGCCCTGACCCTGCGCGATGCCGAGGGCCAGGCGCTGCCCGAGTGGCAGGCCGGCGCCCATCTGGAGCTGCAGCTGCCCTCGGGCCTGCTGCGCCACTACTCGCTGTGCGGCGATCTGCATGACCGCTTCAGCTACCGCGTGGCGGTGCTCAGGGATGAACAGGGCTGTGGCGGTTCGGCCGAAATTCACACGCAGCTGCGCGTCGGCCAGGTGCTGGCCGCCAGCGCGCCGCGCAACCTGTTCCCGCTGGCGCAGGCCAAGCGCTACCTGTTCGTCGCTGGCGGCATTGGCATCACGCCGATGCTGCCGATGATCCAGACGGTCGCCGGCCACAGCCCGTGGCAGCTGTTCTACGCCGGACGCAGCGCCGGCAGGATGGCATTCACCGGCGAGCTGGCGCAGTGGCCGTGGAACGTCCGCCTGTGGGCCGACGACGCCCAGGGCATGCCCGACCTCAATGCCCTGCTGGATCAGCAGAGCGCCGACACCGCCGTGTACTGCTGCGGTCCGGCCGGGCTGATCAAGGCGCTGCAGGCGGCCTGCAAGGCGCGCGGCCTGAGCTTCACCTGCGAGCACTTCGGCGCCAGCGAGCCGATTCCCCGGCCGGCCGCCGATGTCGGCAGCTTCGAGGTGGTGCTCCAGCGTTCGGGCAAGCGCCTGACCGTCGCCCCCGACCAGACCATCCTCGGGGAAGTGAAGAAGGTGCTGCCCGACGTCAGCTACTCCTGCGAGTCCGGCTTCTGCGGCGCCTGCGAAACCCGCATCGTCGAGGGCCAGGCCGAGCACCTGGACAGCCTGCTGGACGAGGCTGACAAGCAGGCCAACCGCAGCCTGATGATTTGCGTCTCCCGGGCGCGCTGTTCGCGCCTGGTGCTGGACCTGTAAGCCCACCTTAGAAACTTCTGGAGTCCTTGCTATGTGCAACAGCGTTACCGTACCGGCCCGTGAAGGCCGTGGCATCCGCGTCAACAAAGGCCAGCGCATGCGCCTGACCACGCCGAAGGGCTCGCAGTGTGCGGACTTCTTCGCCTTCAACGCCGAGAACGTGCAGGAGTGGCTGTCGTGCTCGCACACCTGGGTGACCAACTTCTCCATGGTGCCGCGTGAGGGCACGGTGTTCCTGTCGCGCTTCCGCCGGCCGATGGTCAAGCTGGTCGAGGATGCCGCCGACGGCGCCCACGACATGCTGATCACCACCTGCGACCAGTTCCGCTACGAGTTCTTCGGCCACAAGGGCCCGCACGCCAACTGCGCCGACAACCTGCTGACCTCCATGCGCCGCTTCGGCTACGAGCTGCCGGTGGTGCCGCAGGCGGTCAACTTTTTCGCCAAGAGCCATGTCGCCGAAGACGGCACCCTGAGCTCGCCGCCCAACCCGGTGGCCCCCGGCGCCTATGTGGTGGTCGAGGCGCTGATGGACCTGATCATGGTGGTCAGTGCCTGCCCGTTCGATCTGGAAGTCGAAGGCTGGGAAGTCAGCGGCGGGCATCGCCACGAGCTGTCCGAACTGGTGATGGATATCGTCTGAGGCGAGCGCTATGAGCATGCAGCAAATGCCGTCGATCAATGTTCAGCGGCTGTGGAACCACATCGTCGAGACCGGCCAGTACGGCGCCACGCCCAGGGGCGGGCTGACCCGCCTGACCCTCAGCGCCGAGGACGTGCAGGCGCGTAACTGGCTGCGTCAGCGCTGTGAGGCGCTGGGCTGCACGGTCAACGTCGATGAGATGGGCAATATGTTTGCCCTGCGCCAGGGGCTTGATAACAGCCGCCTGCCGATCGCCATCGGCAGCCACCTGGACACCCAGCCCACCGGCGGGCGCTTCGACGGCATTCTCGGCGTGCTGGCGGGGCTGGAGATTCTGCAGACCCTGCACGAGCAGAACATCCAGACCCGCTCGCCGCTGCTGCTGATCAACTGGACCAACGAGGAAGGCTCGCGCTTCGCTCCGGCCATGCTCTGCTCCGGCGTGTACGCCGGGGTCTTTGACAAGGAAGAGGTGTATCGGATCAAGGACCGCCAGGGCATCAGCTTCCAGCAGGCGCTAGAAGACAGCGGCTACCTGGGTAGCGAGCCGGTGGGTAAGCAGCGCTTTGCCGCGCACTTCGAGCTGCATATCGAGCAGGGCCCGCTGCTGGAGAACCACGACATCCCCATCGGCGTGGTGCAGGGCTCGCAAGCCGTGCGCTGGCATGAGGTCACACTGGAGGGCAAGCGCGCCCACACCGGCACCACGCCGATGCACCTGCGCAGGAACGCGCTGCTCGGCGCGGCGCGGTTGGTCGAGCGGATCGACGCCATTGCGCTTGCGCACGGCCCGCTGGGCGTCGGCACCGTGGGTCTGATGGAGGTAAAGCCGAACTCGCGCAACGTGATCCCCGGCACCGTGTTCTTCTGCGTGGACCTGCGCCACCCGGACGATGCCACCGTGGAGAAGATGGACGCGCAGTTCCGCCAGGCGCTGGTCGAGGTCTGCGCCGAGATCGGCCTGGAGCACGAGCTGAAGACCGTGTGGCATTCACCGGCGGTGAAGTTCGACGCCGGCTGCATCGCTGCCGTGCGCGCCGGGGCCGAGTCGGCCGGGTTGCCGGCCATGGACATCACCTCCGGCGCCGGCCACGACGCGGTGTACATCGCCCGGGTGGCGCCGTCGACCATGATCTTCGTGAAGAGCGTCGATGGCCTGAGCCACAACGAGGCCGAGTACACCTCGCCCGAGGATTGCGGGCATGGCGCCCAGGTGCTGATGAACGCGGTGCTGCACTACGACCGCCGGCCGGACGGCGCCTAGCCGGCGGTGGTGGCGCGCACCTGCAGCGAGTAGGGCACTACGCGGTGCGGCTCGCCACCCGCGCCCTCGATCAGGTCGATCAGCAGCTGCGCCGCCTCGCGGCCGATCTGCTCGGGGCTGAGGTTGAGGGCGGTCAGGGGCGGTTGGTGGTTGGCGGCCAGGTCGCTGTCGGTGCCGGCGCTGAGCAGCAGGTCGCCGGGCAGCTTCAGGCCCAGCGATTGCGCGGCCAGCATCACGCCGAAGGCGTAGCGGTCGGTCACGCAGTGCAGGGCATCCGGGCGCTCGGCCGACTGCAGCAGCGGCAGGCTGGTGAGGTAGGCGCCGTTTTCGCTGAGCGGGCCTTCCACCTCGTGCATCCGGGCTTGCAGGCCCTTCTGCGCGCTCCAGTCGCGGTAGGCGCGGATGGCGTCCTCGCTGTAGGAGTAGATCGACGAGGCGGCCAGCAGGTCGACGCGTTTGGCGCCCTGGGCAGCCAGGTGATCGAGCATCTCCAGGGTGGCGCGGTACAGGTCGTTGTCCACCCAGTGTTCATCTTCGCGGCGCTGCGAGGGGTCGCGGCCGGTGGTCACCACGGGGATGCCGGCGAGCCTCAGCGCGCCTATCAGCGGCTCGCCCTTGACCGGGTCGACGATGATCACGCCGTCCACCTGGGCGCCCTGGCCCTGGCTGGCGGGCAGGGTCAGCACCGGCGTGTAGCCATGCTCCACGGCGAACTCCGAGGCGCCGGAGAGCAGGCGCACGAAATGTTCGAGATCGACCAGCGAGACCTGATGCGGAGAGGACTGGGAATTGATGATGGCGATGCGTCCGGAGCGGCCGCCGCGTAGGTTGCGTGCCGCCTGGCTGGCGCGATAACCCAGGCGTTCGGCGGCCTCCTTGACCCTGGCGATGGTCTCCGCCTCGATGCGGCCCCTGCCGTTGAGGGCGTGCGACACCGTGGTCACCGAAACGCCGGCCACCTTGGCCACGTCGCGAATGGTCACTTTCTTCCCGGGCAGCTTCGACATAGCGATTTTCCTTGAACGCTAAAGGGCTTTCAGCGGGTGCATGGTAAGCGCATTGGCTGCTGAATGCAGCGTTGACAAAACGTTTTTCTTTGGAATAGCTTAGCCAAAACGAAACAAGTTTTAAACCACTATAAAAAATAGAAAAAACGTTTTAGTGATTCGACTGCCACAGCCCGGCCCAGCCGGTACAGTAGAACAGCACAGAGATCGACCGATGAAGCCTTGCAGTCACATCATTCGCATTCCCGCAGCCGTTGCCGCCCTGTCCCTGGGCCTGACCTGTGGTCTGGCCCACGCCGAGGGCATCGAGATCGGCCTGCCGATTCCCATCACCGGCCCTTACGCGGTCGACGGCAAAGTCATGGAGCAGGGCGCGATGCTCGCCGTGGAGCACCTCAATGCCCAGGGCGGCGTTCTTGGCCAGCCGCTGAGCGCGCGCGTGTTCGACATCGGCGACCTGACTCCGGACAAGCTGCAGGCGGCTGCCGCCGAGCTGATCGAGCGCCGCCAGGTGACCGCGCTGATCAACGGCTACGGCGGCATGGGCCCGGACATCCCGGCCTTCTGCAAACACCCGCAGCCGTACCTGAACAACAACGCCACCACCTACGTGGTGGAGATGGCCGAGAGCATGGGCTGTGACAACGTGTTCATGGCCGCCGACGTCGAGCGCAGTTACGGGCGCCAGGTGTTCGCCCAGCTCGAGGCGCTGGGGCACAGCTTCCAGGGCAAGCGTATCGCCGTGCTGTACGGCCCGTACGATTGGGAGGTGGGCTTCACCGGCGGCATCCGCGAGGCGGCCGAGGCCTCCGGCTGGAGCGTGACGCTCAACGAAGAGGTGCCCTATGGCACCAGCCAGTGGGCCGGCACGCTGAACAAGCTGCGCGCGCAGAAGCCGGACCTGGTGGTGCTGGACATGCTCGACCCGGCCTCGGTGGCCACCTTCCTCGACCAGATGCGCCGTCAGCCGCTGAAGGGCTCGCTGGTGTTCGCCGGCTACAGCCTGGCCACCCCGGCGCTGGCCGAAGTGGTAGCCAAGGGCGGTCTGGACGGCGTGCTGGGCATGACCCTGTCGGCGCAGCGTTCGGGGGCCGAGGGTGAGGCGTTCGAGGCCGCCTGGCAGAAGACCTACGGTGAGCCGGCGCCGCTGAGCATCGGCGCCCAGGTGTACGACGAGGTGATGGCCTGGGCCGCCGCGGTGCAGAGCGCTGGCAGCGCCACCGACTACGCCCAGGTCAAGGCCGCGCTGGCCGGCAACGCCCATGTCGGCGTGACCGGCACCCTGCGCTTCAACGAGCGCCGCTACGTGCCGGCCAGCGACGCCACCCAGCCGGTGCAGCTGCTGCAGGCCCAGGGCGGCGTCGTCAAGCCGGTGATGGTGGGCAGCCAGTCGGTCAATCCGTTCGTGGCCCCGACCTGGCTGCAGTAAGCGGGCAACAGGCACGCCGCTGCGGCGGCGTGTCTCTCCAAGGAATTCGTTGTCATGCTTATGTCGCTGAATAACGTCGGCAAGCGCTTCGGCGCCTTGCAGGTACTCAAGGATGTCTCCTTCGACATCCGGCCCGGCGAGATCTTCGGAATCGCCGGGCCCAACGGCGCGGGCAAGAGCACCCTGCTCAACGCCTGCACCGGACTGATCCGCCCGGACAGCGGGCAGGTGCATTTCGCCGGCCAGCGCACCGATCGGCTGCCGCCGCACCGCCTCTGTCACCTGGGCATCGCCCGCACTTACCAGATCGCCCAGGTGTTCGATTCGCTGTCGGTACGCGAGAACATCGAGACCGGTGCCATGTTCGGCGCGGCGCGCCTGAAGAGCGAGCGGCGTGCCACGCTCAAGGCCCTGTTCGCACTGATCGGCCTGGAGCACTGCCTGGACGAGCGCGCCAGCGACGCGACGCTGCTGCAGCGCAAGATGATCATGCTCGGCGCGGCGCTGGCCACGCAGCCGACCCTGGTGTTCATGGACGAGCCGTTCGGCGGGCTGAACAGCGAGGAGATCGACCGCTATGCCGATCTGCTGCTCAAGCTGCGCCAGGAGCTGGGCGTGTCGTTCGTCATCGTCGAGCACAAGATGCGCGCCCTGGCGCGGCTTTCCAATCGCCTGCTGATCCTCAACTTCGGCCAGGTGATGTGCGTGGATACCCCGCAGCAGGTGCTCAACGACCCGCAGGTCATCGATATCTACTTGGGGGCCACCGGTCATGCTCAGGGTTGAATCCATTCATGCCGGCTACGGCGACTTCCGCGTGCTGCACGGGGTCTCGCTGGACGTCGGTCAGGGCCAGGCGGTCGGCGTGGTCGGCCCCAACGGCCACGGCAAGAGCACCCTGCTCAAGGCCGTCTGCGGTCTGCTGCCGGTGAGCCAGGGGCGGGTGATCTTCGACGGCGAGGACATCACCGCGCTGGACGCCCAGCAACGGGTCGAGCGCGGCCTGGCCTACGTCGCCGAGGACCGCCGCCTGTTCGGCGACATGAGCGTGCTGGAGAACCTCCAGCTCGGCGCATACCTGCCTCGCGCGCGGCGCCTGCGCAAGCAGAACCTGGAGCGCGTGTTCGCCCTGTACCCGCGTCTGGCCGAACGCCGCGACCAGCTGGCCCGCACCCTCAGCGGTGGCGAGGCGCAGATGCTGGCGCTGGGCCGCGGCCTGATGTCGGCAGCCACCTGTCTGGCCATCGACGAGCCTTCGCTGGGCCTGGCGCCCAAGCTGATCGAGAGCCTGCTGCTGACCATCGCCGAGATCAACCGCGAGGGCACCACGGTACTGCTGGTGGAGCAGAACCTGGCGCTGATCGCGCCGCTGATGCAGCGCGCCTACGGCCTGGAAGAGGGGCACCTGAGCTGCATCGAACTGGGCGCGGCCAGCAACTCCCTGATCAACTCGGCGCAGGAGGCCTGAGATGTCGACCCTTCTCTACATCCTGTTTTCCGGGCTGGTGACCGGCGCGGTCTACGCGATCTTCGCCCTCGGCCTGTCGCTGGTGTACGGCACCGCGCGGGTCCTCAACTTCGGCTACGGTTCGCTGTACATGGTGGCGGCCTACCTGGCCTACGCCCTGGGCACGCACCTGGGGCTCGGCTATGTGGCCATCGTCCCCCTCGTGCTCGGGGTGATGTTCCTGCTCGGCGTGCTGCTGGAAGTGGCGATGATCCGCCCGCTGCGCAAGCACCCCAACTGGAAGATGGCGACCATGATGGCCTCGCTGGGCCTGGCGCTGGTGCTGGACAACCTGATGCTGGTGATCTTCGGCCCGCAGCAGCGACAGATCCCGCTGCTATTCGATGGCGCCTTCGAGGTCGGCGAGCTGCTGATCACCCACCAGGACCTGGCCGTGCTGCTGATCGCCGCTACCACGGTGCTGGCGCTGGAGTTGTTCCTCAAGTTCATGCCGCTGGGCCAGGCGATGCGCGCCGTGTCTCAGGACATGGAAGGCGCGCGCATGGTCGGCATCCGCGTCAATCGTGTGTTCGCCTGTGCCCTGGGCCTGTCGGCAGTGCTGGCGGGCGTGGCGGCGCTGCTGCTGACGCCGGTCACGCTGATCTCGCCGCAGGGCGGCTGGACGCTGTTTCTCAAGGCCTTCGTCATCGTCGTCTTCGGTGGTTTGGGCAGCACGCGCGGCGCGCTGATCGCGGCGATCCTGCTCGGTGTCATCGAATCGCTGGTGGTGTACCAGTTCGGCGCCACCTGGATCATGCCGGTGTGGCTGCTGGTGTTGTTGATTGTCCTGATGGTGCGGCCCAAGGGGCTGTTTGGAGTGTGGGCGGCATGACTCGGCAAAAACAAACGCAGCGCGAGCGGCGCATGTTCTTCGGTGGCGTGGCGGTGCTGGCGCTGGCCGGGCTGTGCATCGACAGCAGCTACCTGCTGCACGTGCTGATCCTGGCCATGCTGTGGTGCATGGTGGTGGCGGCCTGGGACCTGCTGATGGGCTACGCGGGCATCCTCAACTTCGCCCAGCTGGTGTTCTTCGCGGTCGGCGGCTACGCCTCGCAGATGCTGATGCTGAGCTCGGGAATGCAGCCGCTGGCGGCGCTGGTGCTGGCGACGGGGCTGACGGCGCTGTTCGGCCTGCTGGTGGGCTTGCCCTGCCTGCGTCTGCGCGGCGAGTACGTGGCGTTGTTCACCTTCGCCGTGCACCTGGCCTTTCCCACCCTGCTGCAGCAGGGCAGGGCGTTCGGCACCGGCGGCTCGGGCGGGCTGATGGGCGCCGAGCCGCTGAGCATCGGCGGCCTGGTGTTCGCCAGCGGCGACAAGCAGGCCTGGTTCTTCCTGATGCTGGCGCTCAGCGCGCTGAGCGTGTGGCTGATCTACCAGGTGCTGCTCAAGGGCCGCTGGGGCCGCGCCTTCATCGTGCTGCGCGATGCTGAGGTGCCGGCGCGCTCGCTGGGGGTCAACGACTACGGCTACAAGCTGCTGGTGTTCTCCCTCTCGGCGGCCCTGACCGGCCTTGCCGGCGCGCTCTACACCAGCTACATGGGCGTGATCACGCCCAACGTGCTGGGCAACGAGTTCTTCCTCATCGTCATGGTCATGCTCTGCGTCGGCGGCTTGGGGCGCTTCCCGGGCGTGCTGATCGGCGCCTTCGTCATCACCCTCGGTAACGAGGTGCTGCGCGAGTACAGCCAGTTCCGCCTGATCCTGCTCGGCCTGCTGGTGATCATCACCCTGCTGGTGCTGCCCAACGGCCTGGTGGACCTGCCCCGGCGACTGCGCCAGCGCTGGGGCCGCGGCTGAAACGAAGAAGCCCCTTGCAGCAGCGCTGCAAGGGGCTTCGGCTACAGCTGCGAAGGTGCGTAGTAGTAGCTTCATCGTGTCTCCTTACAGACAGCCCTGCTCAGCCAGTGATGTACAACCTTCATGCCCTACCACGATGTGGTCGAGCGTTCTGACCCCAACCAGGCTCAGTGCGTCCTTCAGCTTGCTGGTCAAGATACGGTCGGCCTGGCTGGGCTCGGGATCACCTGAGGGGTGGTTGTGCACCAGGATCATTGCGGCGGCGTTGTGCTCCAGTGCGATCTTCACGATCTCCCTGGGGTAGACACTGGCTGCGTCCAGGGTGCCGCGAAACACTTCCTCAAACGCAATCACTCGGTGTTGGCTATCGAGCATGAGCAGGGCGAACACCTCATGCTCGTATCCGGCCAGTAATGCCTGCAGGTGGCTGAACACTTCCTTTGGTGAGGTCAGTGCTCGCCCCCGGCGCAGACGCAGATTTGCCAACTGCCGTGCCATCAGCATGATGTCGGTTTCCGTAACCGGTGACTCGACCAGATAGGTGCCGGTTGTGTCACTGGCTTTCAGCTTGTGCAGGCGCATGACGGCCTCCTTGGTCTTGATCAGTTGGCGAGTTTTGACGCGCAGCTTGTGCCTCAAGCTTTTCAGCCAGGCTGGGTTTGGTGGGATTGGATGGATAGGTCGTTGCTGCAGCCGGTGCTTCACCCTCGCTGTAGAACTCTTCCACGATGGCGCTGGCATCCTCCTCGCTGTCTTCAAAGGCTCCGTTGCCGAAGCCACGTCTCGCAGCTTCATCCAGTGCAGCCTGATTGAAGCCAGTAGCTTGCCGCCGCGAATCGAGTTCACTTGCAGTCACCAGCGCTTCAGCCATGTCCATACCGCCGCGTACCGTCAGGTCGGCGTAGAAGATCGGCGTGCCATGGCTCTGGCGTGTCGACTTGCCACGCAGGCGCAACTCCAGTGGGAGACAAGCCAGGCGGTTACCCGAGATGGCCTGGAAGTAATGCAGGCGAGCAGCCAGGGTGCGGATGCTGTTGAAACCCGTGGTGCGGAACACAAAACTGCCCAGCGGATCTTCATCGCCAATGACCACATTTAGCCGCCCATAGGGCTTGCAGGCACCGCCCTTGGCCAGTGGACAGGCATCCGGCGAAGGGCAGGGCAGTGACTGCATGCCGTCCTGAGTAACTCGTTTACAGGTCTCGCCATTACCGACGCAAACCGGCCGACCCGATTGCCGGTCGAACAGCGTGTAGTCAGCCCTGAAGTTCAGCTCCGGCTCGTTGAACAGCAGGCGTACCGGGATGCTGCGCAGCTTGTCGTCTTTGCCCTGACGCAGCTCATCATTGAGCGGGTGCAGCAACCAGCCGTCCTTACCCTGCACCTGGGACGTGATGGTGAACTGGTCATCCTTCTCTGGCAGTCGCTTGCCGTTCTTCTCGATGACCTTACCGATGGAAATCCGCCCGAGCACCGGCGGGGTGATAGCCAGACCTTTGAGCATGGTGAGTCTCCTGGAAATGAAAAAAGGCCAGCCACGCAGCGCGAACTGCATGGACTGGCCAAGGGGAGGGAAGGGATGAATGAGGTTGGTTTCAGCCGACCAGGAAGCGTCGTGCACCCGGCTTCAGCAGTGGGTACTTGGCCTGCAGGTGCGGCTTGTCTTTGAGCAGCTGTGCGACATCGAGGCCGATGCTGTCCTTGGCCTTGCGCCAGCTGATGTAGCCGCTGGAGAACTCCGCCCGGCTGGCATCGCCCATGGCTTGCTGCAGCACCTGCTTGAGCTCGGCCTCGCGCTTTTCCTTGTCGGCAATCGACTGACGCACGGCTTTCAGCTCGATGTAAGCCGCTGAAAGACCAGCATGCTGGCTGAAGTCGACGACCTGGCCGTTGTCCTCCGGGTAGAGGCTGCGCAGCGCTGACTCAGCCGAAGCCGTGCCATCGGCCGGTGGCGGCGTATCAGTCTCCACGTAGTGCCAGAACTTTCGCTCCAGCTCGATCAGTCGAGCGATCATCTGTTCATCCCGCTCGATGCGGTGGATCTCCAGCGTCTGGCCACCCAGCAGGACAGCCACATCCGCCGCCTGCTTGCCGGTGACGGCTAGCTGGTGCATCACCTGCAACTGCACATATTCAGGCACGCCCTCTTTCCAGAGGCGTGCCCCGTTTATGCCGGCAGTCTTGCATTCGAGGATCTGCACATCGTCGGCCCCGATCACCTCGCGGTCGATGTTGGCCAGCATCCACGACAGCTCCGGGTCCGGGTGCTGCAGCACTGCGTTGATGCGACGTACCTTGTTCTTCGTACGCTTGCTGTAGTGCCAGGCCACGATAGGCTCCAGTACGTTGCCCCAGTACATCGGGCTTTCCTCGTCCTGAGGATCAGCCTTGGGCATGCCAGCATCACGACCGGTTTTCTCCATCCAGAGTTCCAGCTGCGACTTATAGGGGTTCAGACCGACCGCCGCCGCAGCGTCCGAACTGCCGATGCCTTGCTTGCGGATCTCAAGCCAGTCCTCGCGTGGCAGCTCCTTGGTGCTGACCAGTCGCAGGGCTGGGCGGGCTTTGCTGGTGCTGCGATTCAATGAAGTAGCTTTCATAGCGTTCACCTTGCAGAAATAGAAACGCCCGACCTGCAACGAAGCGGGTCGGGCGTTATGGGGTGGGTAAAAGGTCAGGCGACCAATTGCAGAGCTGTATCCAGGGCGCGTTGCTTGATCTGCGCGCCCTGGCCAAACCAGGCGGAGTCGAGGCGGTACTCGGTGCTGCGTGCCCGGCGCTCGTGATCGACGTACTCGGTTACGGCATTGAGCAGACCCCAGGCCGTGCCGCGTGCGGAGTCCAGCTGGCTGCCACGACCACGGCCTTCGTACATCTCCTGCACTTTGCGCAGCGCGCGCTCGTTGGGTAGCTGTTCCGGCAGGGCGCCGGTCGGGCTGGTTTCGCACATCACGTTCATGAAGAAGCCCAGTGCCTCATGCCACTGCACCTTGCGTTCAGCCAGGTGGCGCATGCGGTACATGAAGTCGTCCCATTGCGAGACAGCAATGCCGAGCTGCTTCTTCACCAGATCGCCGTCGAAGCGGGTGCTGTGCGGCACCTTGATCGCCCGGCTAGTGCCGTCCAGGGCGATGGTCAGCGTGTTGTTGCAGACCACGCGGATGGTGGTGGGCGTTGCAGTGGTAGCCAGAGTGCCGTCGCAGGAAGTGGCCAGCAGCAGGTAGCCATTCACCTGGTCGTTACCCTTGAGTGCAGCGCCCTGTCCGGTACGCGCCAGCGCCCAGAACTTGCGCCCGCCCTTGAGCACTCCAGCGGTTTCCAGCTCGTAGCCGGAGACCTCGGTCAGATCCCGGTAAAACTCCAGCACATCCTTGGGCTGAACGGTGTGGTAGCGCTGCGAGACCACCGACAGCGGTGCCTTGCTGTCCGAGCGGTAGAGCACTTTCTGCTCCGGGAACGAATGGATCGCGCCCAGGTGGCCGATGGCGTCCGACTTGAAATGCACAGGGCTTTCCAGGATCTGCCAGTCCATGCCGGCTTCGCGTTGCCAGACTTCGATGGGCTGCTTCTGCGGCAGGTTGTTGCCCAGGCCGTGCCACGGAGTAGCGCCAACGTAGGCCATTTGTTCGATTTGATGAGCCATGACGAATTTCCTTTGGGTGTGGGCCGGCATAAAGCGCCGCGCAGAGCGCAGCACCGGCAATCAGTGATGGGTAAGGAAGAAGAGAGCGGTGGCCGGATCAGGCCGGCAGGTTGAAACGGTGACCGCAGAGCAGGCAGAGGTTGTGGGCCAGGACATGGCGGTCGAGCGACTCACCGAGCTGGGCACCGAGCGCACAGCCACCGACGCCTCCGGCAAGACCGCCGAGAATGGCACCGTATACCGAGCCCAGGGTTATACCGACAGGGCCGGCAATTACGCCGAGCGCTGCGCCGGCCTTGCCGCCTGCCAGAGCAGCGCTAACGCCACGTGCGAGGCCACCGACCGCGCCGATAGCAGCGCCGGCTTTCATTGCGTGATGGAAAGAAGCGACTTTGGGAGAGTGACAGCGAGGGCACTGCAATGACATGGGGAGATCCTCCTTGGTGCTGATGTCATTGCGGTAATGTGTGGCTGAGATTTTTTTGAATCGAATGGCTGCTTTGCAGCAGTGCTAACTAGGTGCGAGCGGAGGGTGTGCAGAATTTTGTGTAACCGGGGTTAGGGGTTACTGCTGCGGCAGCCGGTCTTCGTAGCTAATCGTAAAGCGCGTCAGCGCCGCCTTCCAGTCGCGGATCGGCATCGTCCATTTTTTGCTGATGTTGCGTAGCGCCAGGTAGAACAGTTTCAGCAGCGCCTCGTCGCTGGGAAACGATCCGCGATTCTTGGTGATCTTGCGCAGGCTCATGTTCACCGATTCGATGGCGTTGGTGGTGTAGATCACCTTGCGGATCTCCGGCGGGAAGTCGAAGAACGGCGTGATACGTGGCCAGTTGCGCCGCCAGGACTGACCAATTGGCAGGTAGTCATCGTCCCACTTGGCCTCGAACTCACCGAGGCGCAGTTCGGCCTCGTCTGCCGTGCTGGACTGGTAAATTCGCTTCAGGTCAGTAGCCACTTCAGCCCGCCGTTTCCACGACACATAGTTCAGGCTGTGCCTGACCATGTGCACGATGCACAGCTGCACGCTGGTGTGCGGGAACACTGCTTCGATAGCCTCGGGGAAGCCCTTCAGGCCATCCACGCAGGCGACGAAGATGTCCTGCACGCCACGGTTACGCAGCTCGGTTACCACCTGTAACCAGAACTTGGCGCCCTCGTTCTGGGCGATCCATAGGCCGAGGATTTCCTTCTCGCCAGCCAGATTGATACCCAACGCCAGATACACCGCCTTCACTCGCACGGCGCCTTCGCGCACCTTGGTGTGGATGCAGTCGAGGTAGACGATGGGGTAGACCGCATCGAGCGGGCGCGACTGCCAGGCCTTCACTTCATCGGCTACGGCATCGGTCACCGAGGAGATCAGGCTGGGCGACACCTCGGCACCGTACATTTCCTGCAAGTGCGCCTGGATCTCGCGCACAGTCATGCCGCGGGCATAGAGTGAGAGGATCTTGTCGTCGAAGCCCGTCCAGCGGGTCTGGTGCTTCTCGACGATCTGCGGATCGAAAGTGCCATGCCGGTCGCGCGGCACTTCGATGGGTAGTTCGCCGAACTCACCCTTGAGCTTCTTGCGGCTGAAGCCGTTGCGGGTGTTGCCAGTCGAGTTGCTGACCGGCTGATGCTTGTCGTGGCCCAGGTGGTGGGTCAGTTCAGCATCCAGCGCACGCTCAACCAGCTTCTTGGTCAGTTGCTTGAGGATGCCGTCAGCACCGATCAGGTCTTCAGGATTCTGGTAGTTGGCCAAGAGCTGATCCAGCAGCTCGTCAGTGATGGGATGTTGCGTCTTGCTCATGGTGTCTCCGGTTCGGAGCGACAGTGTCGCTCATGAGCCGGTTACACAAAAATTCGGACACCCTCTGCGAGCGGGCTGGAGTCGACCAATAGCCTTCATTGGCTGAGCTCATCGTATGAACGGATTGTAGGCTTAAAAGCCTCTAGGGCCTGTTGCCGTTTTACATGGGCAACCATAGGAAGGCGCAGGCCATGGCCACCACGCTCTCGTAATTTCTCTTGAGCTTGTCGAATCGAGAGGCCACCGCCCGGTAGTGCTTCAGCCGGGCGAAAGCGTTTTCCACCAGGTGGCGATTGCGGTACAGACCTCTGTCCAGATTCGCGTTGCCTTTCACAGAGTTACGCTTCCTCGGGATCACGGCCTTGGCCCCTTGTCGCTCAACTTGCTCTCGGATTCTCTCGCTGTCATAGCCCTTATCCGCAACGATGGTTTCTGCCGCTGGGAGCTTGGAAATCAATGCGGGTGCCTGAGTGCAGTCATTGATTTGGCCTCCCGTGATTTCAAACTCGATGGGCAAACCATGGGCGTCCACCGCCAGATGAATCTTGCTGGTATTGCCGGCTCGGCTTTTCCCTGTAGCTTCATCGTTTGCGCTGGCAGCACCTGCGCTGTGCTGGTGAGCCTTGGCATAGCTGCCATCAATGAACACCCACTCCATGTCGGGCTCCTCCACCAGCATCTTGAAGACCTTGAACCATTTGCCGGCAGCAGACCATGCGTTGAAGCGTTTGTAGACCTTATTCCAGTTACCAAACTCCTTGGGCAGGTCTCTCCAGGGACATCCCGTGCGCATGCGGTACAGCATGCCCTCCACGGTCATTCGTAGATCACGCTTGTTGTAGATGGCCTTGTGCAGGAGAATTTCCCGCAGCTTCGACCAATGCTCGTCGTTGAGTAGTAATCGGGGCATTGCAAGCTCGTATCGATGTCGGGTCAGAGCTTCAACGATACGAGCTTGCTCTTATAAATCAATTGGTTAGCGCGAAACAGCAACAGGCCCTAGCGCCGACGCACGCCTGATCAGCGAGCTGGCCAGCCTGGCCTTTACCGACACCGCGCAGAACGTGGTGCTGATCGGTGGGCCAGGCACCGGTAAAACCCACCTAGCCACCGCGCTGGCCGTGTCCGGCATCACCCGGCACGGTAAGCGCGTGCGCTTCTACTCCACGGTCGATCTGGTCAATCTGCTGGAGCGCGAAAAACACGACGGCAAAGCCGGGCGGATCGCCCAGGCACTGCTGCGCATGGATCTGGTCATCCTCGACGAACTGGGTTATCTGCCGTTCAGCCAGGCTGGCGGTGCGTTGCTGTTTCACCTGCTGTCCAAGCTGTACGAACACACCAGCGTGGTGATCACCACCAACCTGAGCTTCGCCGAATGGTCGAGCGTGTTCGGCGACGCCAAGATGACCACCGCCCTGCTGGATCGGCTGACCCACCACTGCCACATCGTCGAAACCGGTAACGAGTCCTATCGCCTGCAACACAGTAGCTTGGCGGCCCAGGCCAAGATCAAATCACGGGAGCGAAAGCGTAAGGGCGGCCAGGAACCGGAGGACGATGAGCCGTTCTGATTTCATGGCGACGACGGCCTGCTACGTGGCTGCGTGTGGCAGGTCTTAAACAACTGAACTGGGCTAGCGAAGGAGTGGGTTCAAAAGCAGCTGCGCTGGTAGACTTATCCACAGTTGCTGGTAACAAAATCAGCAATCCGCCCTGGGTCAAATTTCAATCGGCAGGGTGGGTCAATTTTCCATCAGCGCCAACACATGGACCACTTCCAGTGGATCGTCGCGCTGACCCGGATCATGTCCGCGGTGTTCCGCAAGGGCGGCGACTGCACCTTCCTGGTGGAGGAACTGAAGGCGGTATTCGACCCGCGTGGCGGCTACCTGAAGAAGGGCGGCGTCTACATGCCGTCGATCGTCGCCGAGATCGGCGCAGTGCTGGAGCGCCATCTGATCGCCATCGGCATGCTCGAAGGCCATGCGCTGGACGAGACCCAGCTCAAGTACCTGGCCGAGAAGCGTGCCGCCTACGAGGCGAGCCAGGGTGCGGTGGCGGTCGAGCCGGGCGAGGGTTTCCCGGCCGGCGCGCAGCTGTGCAACAAGTGCAACACCCAGGCGGTGGTGCAGATGGACGGCTGCGCGACCTGCCTCAATTGCGGCAACTCCAAGTGTGGTTGATCCGGTTTCGCTGATTCGCGAGCCGGCTTCGTCAGGCCCCCCTTTACCAGGGCAATCGCATGAAGAGAACCGTTCTCGTTCATACAATCAAAACACAGGCTTTTGTGAAGGGAGAACCCCTCGTCGTTAGCGTTACCACTCTCATGGAAGCTATCCAGCGTCTGGTATTGGATACGGAGGCGCGGGCTGGCACCCCTCACTCCTGCCGGCGCAGCGCTCAGACCGCCACCAGATGATCCTCGCCGACCGCGTCGAAGCGCTGCGGCGGCGCCCGGAAGCCCTGCGGCTTGATCGGATCGGGCGCCTCGAAGGCCTCGAGCAGCGCCTTGAAGTCGCGCCGGCGGTCGACGTCGGGCATGGGCACCGCCTCTAGCAGGCGCCGCGTGTAGGGATGCCGCGGATTGTGCAGCACCTGGTCGCGGCGACCGATCTCGACGATCTTCCCTCCATACATCACCGCCACCCGGTGACAGATGCGCTCGACCACCGCCAGGTCGTGAGAGATGAACAGGTAGCTCAGACCATGCGTCTCGCGCAGCCGCTCGAGCAGTTCCAGCACCTGCGCCTGCACCGAGACGTCCAGCGCCGAGACCGATTCGTCGGCGATGATCAGCTTCGGGTTGAGCGACAGCGCGCGGGCGATGCAGAGGCGCTGGCGCTGGCCGCCGGAGAACTGGTGCGGGTAACGGGTCATGGCGTCGGCGGCCAGGCCGACGTCCTCGAGCAGCGCGGCGACCCGCTCGCGGCGTTCGGCCAGCGGCAGGCGGTCGTGAATCAGCAGCGGCTCGCCGACCAGTTCCAGCACCGTCTTGCGCGGGTTGAGCGCAGCGTAGGGGTCCTGGAAGATCATCTGCACGTCGCGCCGCACGGCCTGTAGCGCCTCGCCCTGCAGGCCGTTGAGCTCGCGGCCGTCGAGCTTCACGCTGCCCTGGTAGGCGAGCATGTTCATCAGCGCCTTGCCGGTGGTGGACTTGCCGCAGCCGCTCTCTCCCACCAGCCCGAGGGTTTCGCCCTGGCGCAGGGTGAAGCTGACGTGCTCCACCGCGTGAACGTTGCGCACCGGTTCGAGCCAGCCGCCACGCACCGGAAAGCGCACGCACAGGTCGTTCACCTCCAGCAGCGGTGGGCGTTCACCGAGCGCCTCGGGCTCGCCGGCGCTGCCCAGCACCGGCACCGCGGCGAGCAACTTGCGCGTATAGGCCGCGGCGGGCGCGGCGAACAGCTGGCGCACCGGCGCCCGCTCCTCCATCCGCCCCTGGTTCATCACCACCACTTCGTCGGCCATCTCGGCGACCACGCCCATGTCGTGGGTGATCAGCAGCAGGCCGGTGCCGAAGCTCTGCTGCAGCTCGCGCATGAGTTCGAGGATCTGCGCCTGGATGGTCACGTCCAGCGCGGTGGTGGGCTCGTCGGCGATCAGCACGTCCGGTCGGCAGAGCATCGCCATGGCGATCATCACCCGCTGGCGCATGCCGCCAGACAGCTCGTGCGGGTACTGCGCCAGGCGCTTCTCGGCGTGCGGCATGCGCACCGCGTCGAGCATCTCGCGGGCGCGCCAGGCGATCTCGCGGCGCCCCAGCGGCTCGTGCCGGCGCAACGTTTCCTCGAGCTGCTGGCCGACCGTCATCAGCGGGTTCAGCGAGGTCATCGGCTCCTGGAAGATCATCCCCAGGCGCTTGCCGCGCAGCGGCTGCAGCTGCCGCTCGGGCAGGCCGAGCAGGTCGCGGCCCTCGAAGATGATCGCCCCGCCGGGCACGCTGGCGGCGCGCGGCAGCAGGCCCATGATCGCCAGCGAGGTGAGCGACTTGCCGCTGCCCGATTCGCCGGCGATGCACAGCGTGCGGCCGCGTTGCAGGGCGAAGCTCAGCTCGTCGACCACCCGCCTGGGGCCAAAGTCGATGGTCAGGCGTTCGACGGAGAGCACGGGGCGGTCGGGGGATGTCGAGGTGTTCACGGCGGTTCTCTGTAGATGTTCTGGCAGGAGCGAGGGACGCCAGCGCCTTTCACGAGCAAGCTCGCTCCTGCGAGGAAGGGCGTCGCCGTCAGGCGAACACCACCTTCGGCACGTAGAAGGACACCACCCAGTTGGGCAGGTCGACGATCTCGCTGATGCGCAGGTCGCCGCACACCGAGCAGAGCATGTAGGCCTGTTCGGCCGGCATCCTGTGCTCGCGGCAGAGCCAGTCGATGGCGCTGCTGACCGCGCCGCGGGCGGCCTGCATCAGGTCCGGGCCAATCCCGGTGAAGGCTTCGTAGCCGGTGCCGTCGAGGTGCCGGGTGACCGGCCCGGGAGTGCTGAAGCGCGGCGCGGCGAGCTTCTCGCCCTTGATCAGGTCGAGCGTGACCACGGCGTTCATCCGGCTTTCGATGGCCGTGCCGCAGACCTCGCCGTCGCCCTGGGCGGCGTGGGTGTCGCCGATGGAGAGCAGCGCACCTTCGACCTCCACCGGCAGGTACAGGGTGGTGCCGGCGGCCAGGTCGCGGATGTCCAGGTTGCCGCCGACGCGCCGCGGCGGCACCACCGAGTGCAGGCCGGGTTCGGCCGGGGCGACGCCGATGGTGCCGGCGAAGGGCTTGAGCGGTATCCGCGCGAAGTCGCCGAAGGCGGCCGGCGCCAGGCTCTCGGTGTCGTACTGCCAGAGCGCCAGGGCCGGTTCGAGGAACTGGTCGGCGAGCAGGCCGAAGCCGGGGATGTTGGCGGTCCAGCCGAAGCCGGACGGCTTGAAGCTGTCGATGGTGACCTTGAGCACGTCGCCGGGCATGGCGCCTTCGACGAACACCGGGCCGCTGACCGGGTTGATCCGGTCGAACGGCATGCTGGTGACGTCGGCGACGACGGAGTCCTTGGTGAAATGGCCGTTGGACGAGTCGTGGCATTCGAACTCGAGGGTAGTGCCGGGCGCCACCCGCTCCACCGGGGTGAAGCTGTTGTCCCAGCCGAAGTGGCTGTGGACGCTGTGAATCGTCTTGACCAAGCAGTTCTGACACATGGGGCGAGGCCCTCCTAGCAGGTCCGCGGCAGCGGGACGGCGAGCGCCCGCTGCCCGGCGGTTATTTCACCGAGATGTAGTCGTAGTTGACCGGCACGTGCACCGGGTCGACGTAGAGCGCGTCGTCGCCGGCCATGCGCGCCGAGCGCACGGTGAAGCGCTGCTCGTTGAAGATCGGTACCCAGGGCGCGTCGGCCATCGCCTCGAGGAACACCTCCTTCCACAGCGCGATGCGCTCGGCTTCCTGCGCCGGGTCGGCCATGGCATCAGCCTGCGCGGCCTTGGCATCGAGCGCCTTGTTGCAGTACAGCGCCCAGTTCCAGCCGCCATCGACCGCCCCGGCGCAACCGAGAATCGGCCCATAGAAATTCGACGGATCCGGGAAGTCGGCGATCCACCCCATACCGCCGGACCAGACCATCGGCGCCTGGTTCGGCTCGCTGCCGGCGGCGATCACGTTGGCCTGCGCCAGCGACTTGATCTGCGCGCGGATGCCGACCTTGGCCAGGTCCTGCTGGATCGACTGGGCGATGCGCGGCTGCGGGTCGGTGTTCATTACGAACAGCTCGGTGTCGAAGCCGTCGGCGAAGCCGGCCTCGGCGAGCAGCTTCTTCGCGTCCTCGACATCGTAGGCGTAGCCCTGGTAGTCCTCGGCGTAGCCGGGCATGGCCGGCGGCAGCGGCTGGTTGGCCGGGGTGGCGCGGCCGTTGATGATGCGCACGATGCGGTCCTTACTGATGGCCATGTTCACCGCCTGGCGCACCTTGAGGTTGTCGAACGGCGGCAGCGTGGTCTTCAGCGTCAGGTAGCCGGTGTGCAGCTGGTCGCCGACCACCAGCAGGTCCTTGTACTTCGGGTCCTTGCGGAACTGCAGGAACTTGGCCGGCGGCACGCCGTCGCCGGCGATGTCGACCTCGCCCTTCTCCAGGCGCAGCAGGGCGACCATGGGCTCCTGGCCGACCTCGAAGGTGATGCCGTCCAGACGCGGGATGCCGGCCTTGTAGTAGTCCGGATTCTTCTTGAACACCAGCTTCTGGCCCAGCTGCCAGTCGGCCAGGGTGAAGGCGCCGGTGCCGACCGGGTGCTTGCCGAAGTCGGCGCCCCATTTCTCGGCCTCTTCCCTGGGCACCACCGAGGCGAAGTTGATCGCCATCACGTGTAGGAAGGTGGCGTTGGGCGCGCTCAGGGTGATCTTCACGGTGTAGTCGTCGAGCACCTCAATGCCGCTCAGGGTCTCGGCCTTGCCCTCGGCCATGGCGTCGAAGCCGGCGATGGAGTTGAAGAAGCCGGCGCCCGGGCTCTGGGTCTTCGGGTTGACGGTGCGCTCGAGCGAGTACTTGACGTCCGCGGCCTTCATCTCGCGGCCGTTGTGGAACTTTACGCCCTTCTTCAGGGTGAAGGTGTAGACGGTGCCGTCCTCGGAGATGTCGTAGTCCTCGGCGAGGTCCTTCTCCAGCTCGGTGGTGCCCGGCTTGTAGTCCATCAGGCCGTCGAACAGGCTCTTGATCATCGACCAGTTCTGCCAGTCGTAGCCGATCGCCGGGTCTAGCGTGGCCACGTCGTTCTGGTAGGTCACCACGATGTCGCCACCGGCCTTGGGCTCGGCGGCCAGCAGCGGGCCGGCGAACAGGGTGGCCGCGATGGCCAGGGAAATTGCCTTGCGCTTCATGCTCCTTGCCTCTTTCTGGTTAGTGTTTCTTGACGTCGATGCGCGGATCGACCAGTGGAACGGTGAGGTCCGCGATCAGGTTGCCGAGGACGATGGCCAGTGCCGACACGGTGGTCACGCCGACGATCACCGGGATGTCCACCTGCTGGATGGCCTGCCAGGCGAGCTGGCCGATGCCCGGCCAGCCGAACACCGACTCGACCACCACCAGCCCGCCCATGAAAATGCCGATATCGATGCCGATCATCGGGATCACCGGGACGATGGCGTTGGGCAGCACGTGGCGGGCGATCACCCGCAGCCGGCTCAGGCCCTTGGCGCGGGCGGTGCGGATGAAGTCCTGGTGCAGCACCTCGATCATCGAGGAGCGGGTCATGCGCGCGTACCAGCCGCTGCCGAGCACGCCAAGGGTCAGCGCCGGCAGCAGCAGGTGCTCAACGCCGCCGTAGCCACCGAGCGGGAACCAGCCGAGCTTCACCGCGAAGAAGTAGAGCGCGAGCATGGCGGCGATGAACTGCGGCGCCGACACACCGACGAAGGAGAAGGCCATCAGCAGCTTGTCGGCGAAGCCGCCGCGGCGCAGCGCGGCGATCACCCCGAGGCCGATGCCGATCAGCAGCTCGAAGCCGATGCCGGCGGCCATCAGCTGCAGCGAAGGCTTCAGCCGTGCGCCGATCAGCTCGGCCACCTCGCTGCGCTGGATGTACGAGCGGCCCAGGTCGCCCTGTACCAGGCCGGCCAGGTAGCGCCCGTACTGCACGTAGAACGGCTGGTCGAGCCCGAGCTGGGCGCGGATGCTGGCCACCACCTCAGGGGTCGCGCTGCGCCCGGCGATTTGCCGCGCCGGGTCGGCCGGCAGCATGAACAGCAGCAGGTAGGTGATCAGGGTGACGCCGAGCAGGATCAGCAGCGAGTAGCCGAGGCGGCGCAGGATGAAAGGAGCCATCAGCGTCTCCCCGACAGGGTCGGGTCGAGCTCGTCGCGCAATGCGTCGCCCACCAGGTTGAAGGCCAGCGACAGCAGCACGATGGCCGCCCCGGGAAAGAACACCAGCCAGGGCGCCTCGGTGAAGTAGGTCTGGCTCTCGAAGATGATGTTGCCCCAGCTCGGCGTCGGCGGCTGTACGCCCACGCCGAGGAACGACAGGGTCGCCTCCAGCAGCACGGTTGTGGAGATGCCCAGCGTGGCCCAGACCAGAATGGTAGGCAGCAGGTGCGGCAGCAGGTGGCTGAACAGGATGCGCCGGGCGCTGGCGCCGAGGGTGCGCTCCACCGCGACGAAGTCGCGCGCGGCCAGGGCCACCGTCTCCGAGTAGATCACCCGGGCGATCTGCACCCAGTTCACCATGGCGATCACCAGCGCGACGATCCACACGCTCGGCTGGAAGATCGCCGCCAGCGCGATCGCCAGCAGCAGCGCCGGGAAGGCCATCATCAGGTCGGTAAAGCGCATCAGCACGCTGCCCAGCCAGCCGCGCACGAAGCCGGCGGTGAGCCCGACCAGGGTGCCGATCAGCACCGCCAGGCCGTTGGCAACCAGGCCGATGAAGAGCGAGGTGCGCGCGCCGTAGACCAGCCGCGAGAACAGGTCGCGGCCGAGCAGGTCGGTGCCCAGCCAGTAGGTCGAATCCGGCGGCAGCGGCGCGCCTTCCAGCGACAGGCCCTCGATATACTGCTCGGAGGGGTCGTAGGGGCTGAGCCAGGGAGCCAGCACGGCGAAGGTCACCACGGTCAGCACGAACAGCAGCGACAGCGCCACCGAGGGGCGCCGCAGCAGCGCCAGCAGGATGTTCATCGCTGCCGCTCCTGCCGCGGATCGGCGCCCAGGCGGTCGACCTCGAATTCGGCACAGAGCGCCTCGACGCTGCGGTTGAGGCGCATCGACAGCTCGCGCAGTTGCTCGTAGGCCTGCTGCTCGGTCAGCGTCCGCTCCACCATCAGCCGCGCCAGGGTGCGCGCCAGCAAGGGCCCGGCCTCGACCCGCCGGGCCAGCGCCGCCTGCTGCCGGTTCGCCTCGGCCAGCCGCGCGCGCAGCCCGATGGCCATCATCAGCGTGGTGTACACCGAGCCCTGGGTGATCGGCTTGTTCAGTAGTGCGGTGACGCCGAGCTCGATGGCGCGCTGGATCTGCGACAGCGTCTCGTGGGCGGTGAGCGCGATCAGCGGCACGCCGGCGGCCTCGAGTCTGGCCAGGGTCGCCGGGCTGGCGAAATGCTCCAGTTCGACGATGGCGGCGAAGCAGCCATCGAGCGCCGGCAACGTGTCGGCGGCCACCGCCTCGGCGGTGATGCCCAGGCGCCGCAGGCTCTTATGCAGGCTGGCCAGGGTGCGCTCGTCGCAGTCGACCAGCAGCAGCCGGCCGTTCTCGAAATCGGGACGCGACAGGGACTTCATTTGACGATCCTCAGGTGCTGCCGGGGGACCTCGTGACGCAGCGCCTGGAAGGCGCCGAGGTCGGTGGCGGTGAGGTAGGGGTCGGCGGGCAGCGCTGCGGCCTCGCTGTGCAGCAGCTCGAAGCGGCCGGCGCGCAGCTCGGCGATGTGGCAGGGCAGGCTCGAATGGTTGTTGCGCGACGACACCCGCAGCTCGCCGAGCACGCCGGGCAGCGGATGCCGGTAGAGGTAGTCGCAGATCACCTCGGGCGCGTCGCTGCCGGTGTGCTGCAGGGCCTCGGCGAAGGCGTGCACCGCCACGTAGGCGCCGGTGTAGTAGTGCGAGCAGCGGTCGAGCCCGTGCACCAGTTGCTGGCACCGGCTGAATTCGGCATGCACGCTCTCGAAGAACGGACCGCAGGACAGCAGGCGCAGGTTCGGCCGCTCGCCGACCTCGCCCAGCTCCGCCTCGGTGAGGTTGCAGCTGAGCACCGGCAGGCGGATGCCGGCCTGCGCGCAGGCGGCGTCCAGCTCGCGCAGGAAGGCGTAGGAGGACTCGCCCACCAGGTTGTTCAGCACGAACGAGGGCGCCTGGCCCATGAGCGTGGGAATCGCCTCGGCGAAGCCGGTGCCGCCCAGGTGCACGTACTTCTCGCCGAGCACCCGGCCGCCGGCCAGCTCCAGCACCTCGCGGGCGATCCGGTTGCTCTCCCAGCCCCACACGTAGTTCGAGCCGATCAGGTAGCCGCGCGCGCCGAAGGTGGCCAGCGCGTAGCGCAGCAGCGGCACCAGCGTCTGGTTCGGGCAGGCGCCGAGGTAGAGCACGCTCTCGCTGCTCTCGAAGCCCTCGTAGGGGCAGCCATACCAGAGCAGCCCGCCCTGCTGTTCCAGGTCGGGAATGATTTCCTTGCGGCTGGCCGAGGTGATGGTGCCGAACAGGTGCCGCACGCCCTGCTGCATCAGCGCGGCGGTTGCCTCGCCGTAGCGGCTCAGCTCGCCACGCGGGTTGCAGTGGGTGGCGGCCAGCTGGAAGTCCAGCTGCGGGTCGGCATTGATCTCGGCCAAGGCATCGCGGGCGCCAGCCAACGCATGGCGGGCCATCCGGCGGTAGGTGCCGTCGGTGGAGAGCAGCAGGCCGATGGGCAGTGTTCGACGCATTTTTCCGTGTTCCCAGAAACGAAAAAAGCCCGATCGACCAGCAGGCTGGTGGATCGGGCTTCATTACCCGGCGCCCGGGGGCGCGAATGGTCACAAGGCTTACGAGGCAGAGCCCGGCTTGCAGTGGATGCGCTTGCCCATGAAAAAAGTATGCCAGATCGCCAACAACGGCCCTGGGCAGGCGGTGGGGCGACGCCCAGCCGCCCAGCCCGCACCACAACAGGTCGCACAATCGCTGTCACGCGCCAGCCTGGTGCGAAATGCATGCAGCCGCTCAAGCCTCGCCGGGCCCGCAGGGTGCGCCGTGCGCACCGCGTATCCATCAGCGCATCACGAAACGCCACTTCTCGCTGTCGAGCGACGACGAACCATTTGCCGGCAGCAGACCATGCGTTGAAGCGTTTGTAGACCTTATTCCAGTTACCAAACTCCTTGGGCAGGTCTCTCCAGGGACATCCCGTGCGCATGCGGTACAGCATGCCCTCCACGGTCATTCGTAGATCACGCTTGTTGTAGATGGCCTTGTGCAGGAGAATTTCCCGCAGCTTCGACCAATGCTCGTCGTTGAGTAGTAATCGGGGCATTGCAAGCTCGTATCGATGTCGGGTCAGAGCTTCAACGATACGAGCTTGCTCTTATAAATCAATTGGTTAGCGCGAAACAGCAACAGGCCCTAGGGAAGCACTGTCGTAGTATTTGCTGGGCATTTTTAAACGCACTAAACCACAGCACAGCAGCCAAGGTAAGTTGACTGCGGCGCTGTGTGGCAAGCTGTGACAGGGTTTAAATGCTGGTTACTCGCTGGCGCCGCATGGACATGACCAGTGTGCCGACCAGTGCCAGCACTGCAATGGCGCCTAGGGTGTTCATGGTGCCCAGTGCCGGGACCATGGGTGTGTAGCCTGCGACCATTTTCGAGTAAAGCCACTTTGGCACAGTGGAATCGGCGCCCGCGGTGTACAGCGACAACGGAAAGTTGCCCCAGGACAACAAAAAGGCGAACAAGCCACCCGACCAGATCCCCGGCCACAACAATGGCAGAGTCACCTCGCGGAAGATCTGCCAGCGACTGGCGCCTAGATCCGCGGCGGCATCTTCAAGCGTGGAGTCATAGCTGTAGACCTTGATCGCGATGACCAGCGTAACCACAGGCACGATCCACACCAAATGCGCCAGAACTGCGGTTTTCCAGCTTGGCATCAACCCTAAGGTGTTCATCCACAGCAGCAGTGCCAACCCCAGTACCGCTTGGGGGAAGAAGATCGGTAGAAGCAAGAGTTTTTGGTACAGCGTGCGGCCCTTCCAGTCGTACCGCGCAAAGGCCAGTGCGCCGAAAAAGGCCAGGGTTACTGAGATCAGCGTGACCAGCACGGCAATGCTGATCGAGTTGCCGACCAAGGTGTGCACCTCAACCGATGACCAGGTTTTGCTCCACCATTCGGTTGAATATTTTCGCACCGGGAACATGAAGTAGCGGCTTTTCGACAGGCTCGCCAAAGCGCTGCACAGGATCGGCAGGTAGATCACCGCGAGCACGAAGGCGACCCAGGTACGCACGAAAAAGTTGTTGCGGCGTTGGGCTTGATCAAGCATTTCATCGGCCTCCCAGCATGCGGTCCAGATCAACTTTCGACAGTGCCCAGAGCGTCAGGCTGCCGATGATCAACACCAGAATCAGCGCAAGGGCTGCGCCCATGGGCCAGTTTTGTGCGTAGGTAAAGGCGATCTCGATGTCATGCACCACGGTGATCACCGACTGCCCACCGAGAATTTTGGCCTCCGCCACCGCGCCGACTGAGAGCACAAAGGTCAGCAGCAGACCGATCAAAATGCCTGGCATCGCTAGCGGCAATTGCACCTCGCGCCAGATCAAAAGGCGTCCTGCGCCTAAGTCGGCGGCAGCATCGATCAAATCCTGCGGCACCATGGAAAGGCCCAGGGTCATGGGGAATAGCATGAAAGGCAGGTACACATAGACCATACCAAACAGGGTGATTTCAGGGCTGTAGAGCACGTCAGGGTTAAAGTCGATGCCGAAAAACTTCAGCGCCCCATCGATCACCCCGCCCTTGATGAAAAACTGTACCCAGCCATAAAGCCTGACGTTTTCCGAGATAAACAGCGGAAACACAAAGAGAATACTGACTAAGGATGACCATTTGCCAAAGACATAATTGAGTCCATAGGCAATGGGGTAGGCGATGATAGCCAGCAGAACGGTGCAGGTCATAGCTAAGCCAATGGACCAGACAAAGGAGGTCCACACGGTGCCTGAGGGGTCTAGGGCTGCTGCAAAGTTGGCCAGGCTAAAGGAGTTGAATACCTCAAAGCTTTTGGGCGTGGCGAAGGCGTAGCCGACCACCATGATCAGTGGTACTACAAATCCTGCTAACAGAAACAGCATTACTGGGGCAGCACAGCTTAGCCCTGTCGGTAATTTCAGCAGCGAACGGCTCATGGTTACACCCCAGCAACTAATATGTCGGCACGGTTAAAGCCTAGGGTTACGGTATCGCCAGTGTTGAGGCGCCCACCCCAGGTACGCGGTACCTCAATCAGCACGCTGTGTTTGCCGCAGAGCACTTGGTACTGAATGCGTGAACCCAGCGAGTACTCGTTAAACAGGGTGCCTTGCAGTTGGTTGTCGTAGTGCTGACCGGGTTCGACAAAGTGCATGTATTCCGGACGCACCACCACGACCGCATCGGTGGCTTCGGCCAGTGGCGCTGGTACATCAATGCTTAATGCCTGTGCCAACTCGGCGCTGTGCCAGCCGGCACCATGGCTGAACTTGACCGCGAATTTATTGACCTCGCCGAAGAACTCGGCGACGAAATCATCGGCCGGAGTGGCGTAAATGGCTTCGGGTGTGCCGACTTGGATGATGCGCCCGCCACGCATCACGGCGATACGATCGCTCATCACCATGGCTTCTTCAAGCGAGTGGGTGATGTATATAAAAGTTTTGCCGGAGCTTCTGTGCAGATCTTTAAGCTCTTTTTCCAGCACTTTTTTAAGTTTGTAGTCCAAAGCAGAAAGCGGCTCATCGAACAGCAATACGTCCGGGTCGTAGGCGAAGGCGCGGGCCAGGGCCACACGCTGGCGTTCGCCGCCGGAGCACTGCATCACATTTTTGCCGTAGTAATGCTCAGGCAAGCGCAGCATGCGCAAGAGTTCAAGGGCGCGCTCTTTACGCGCATCGACCGACATCTTTTTTACCTTGAGCGGGAACTCGATGTTCTCGCCCACGGTTTTGTGCGGGAACAGCGCCAGCGACTGGAACACCAGCGCGGTGGGGCGCAGGCGCGCCGGTACATGGTTGATCAGCTCACCGCGCAGGGTGATGTTGCCGCTGGTGGGCGCATCCATGCCGGCGAGCATTTTCAGCATGGTGGTTTTACCTGAGCCGGAAGGGCCGACAATGGTCAGAAACTCGCCCTCACGGATGTCCAGGCTGATGCCCGATACAGCAGTAAAATCTCCGAACTGGCGGCGAACATCTACCAGTTGCAGCACCGGAGGACGATTTTTTGTGGAGTTTGAGGTTTGCGTGTTCATGGTCGTGCCCTACCGAATCAGAATGTCTTAGCGCATGCGTTTAGCGGTGCTGATCATTTCCAGCGCCTGGTCGTATTCATGGACGATGTCGTACTCGACACAGCGCGACATCTCTTCATCGAGGCTATCCCACTGCAGAATGTCGAGCTCCTCGCTGCTAAAGAGCTTGAAGCACTCGGGGTTGCCCATTTGGCTGACTGGGTTGAAGGTGCCCTCAGCGAAGGCCACCTGGTGGGCGACTTTGGGATTCTGCACGTACTTGAGGAACTCATAGGCCAGCGGCGAGACATTGGGGTTGTTGACCACCGAGGTGATTTCCACCCAGGACACGCCGCCTTTGCCGTTGACCGGTCCGCGTAAGGGGGTGATGCCGCGGATTTCGCTGAAGCCATCGGCGCGTGCAGGCGATGCGGTGTAGGTGCCTCCGGTCATGTAGAAGTCGATTTCACCGGCAACCATGGCCTGGTTCAGGCTGGCTACATCGCCGACCATCTTCGCGCCTTTGAACACCTTGATTGCGGTCTGCTCGAACTTGGCCATTTCGGCCTCGGTGTGCACCACAAAAGGGTTGATGCCGGCGATCAGGAAGATGTCGAAGACGTTCCAGTCATCGGACTCCTGAATACCGTATTTGCCGGACAGCGCTGGGTCATTGAACAGATCCCAGCCGATATCCTCGGCGGTGGCGCGGCTGATTTTTTTGGTGTTGACCACATAGTTGAACGGCCCAAAACGCTGTGCCATGCCTAAAAGATCCTTACCGTCTTCGCTCATGGCCCATTTGTAGGGGGATTTGAACTGCGGCAGCATGGCGTCGAAGTAGGGTTCGAACTCAGCGCGCGGTAGCGGCTTGATCAAACCGGCCGGGGCCATGATTTTGCGTGCCCAGGGGTTGTTGACGTTAATCAGGTCCCAGACCTTGGTTTCACCGCCGCGCAGGCGGTTGATCATGGTCGGATCGTTGGTCAGGCTTTCGGCCTTGATGGTGGCCCTGCTCAGGGCGCGAAATGGGTCCAGCACTTCGGCTGAGTTGTAGCCTTCCCAGCACAGAATGTTCAGCTCTTTGCTGCGGTTGCCCGCAAAGGCTGGCATTGATCCCAGTACCGAATTGGCAGCCAATGCGCCGGCACTGACGCCCATGAGTTTCAACATGTCCCGCCTGGATACGTTTTTCATTGTGACTCCTGCCGTGGTGGCGACTGAAATGTAGTTTTGGTGACATGGTTTAATGAGGTGATTTCAACATTATTGATGTGGCGCTCAAACGGGCAGGTTGTGCACCATGACAACGCAAAAAACCCTTTAAATCTGTGTCTTGTGGGTTGATTGCAATTAGCGTGCACATTTTTGAGCTGGTCTAAAAATTGCTGCATTTGCCACATTAACCACAGTAGAGGTGCAGCAAATGTTTAAGTCACTACAAGGTCGGGTTGCCATCGTTACTGGCGCCACGCGTGGCATCGGCTTAGGGATCTCCAAGCGCTTTGCTGAGGCGGGCATCCGGGTGTTGGTGGTGTCGCGCGCGCAAACCGACGCGGATCGGGTGGCTGCGCAGATTGGTGCAGGCGCCACAGGCTTTGCTGCGGATGTGAGCGATGCGGCGGCCTGTCAGGCGATGGTGCAGGTGGCCATCGAACGCTACGGACAGATTGATATTCTGGCGGCCAATGCTGGGATTTTCCCGTCTGCGCCGCTGGCTGAGATGACGGTTGAGCAGTTCGATCACGTGATGAACACCAACATGCGCTCGACCTTTTTGTGCACCCAAGCGGTGCTGCCGTACATGAAAGCGCGCCACTTTGGCCGCATCATCCTCACCAGTTCCATTACCGGGCCTGTGACCGGCTTTCCCGGTTGGAGCCATTACGCGGCCAGCAAGGCGGCGCAACTGGGCTTTATGCGCACCGCCGCGCTTGAAGTGGCGCGCGATGGCATTACGGTCAACGCGGTGATGCCTGGCAATATCCGCACTGAAGGACTTGATGGCTTGGGTGCTGATTACCAGGCGAAAATGGCCGCTTCCATTCCGACTTGTGTACTGGGGGAGGTGGCTGATATCGCCAATGCGACGCTGTTTTTCGCAAGCCTTGAAGCCTCATTTATCACAGGCCAAGGCTTGATTGTGGATGGTGGGCAGATATTGCCCGAGTCAGCGGCTGCGCTTGCTTAAGTGGGCAGGGGCGGGGTGACCCGCCCTGTTCGGACTAAATGCGCGCAAGCAGGCGTGCGAGGGTGTCGATCAGCTGATCGGCATTGTCTTGTGTAAAGCACAGTGCCGGGCGGATTTTCAGCACGTTGCCAAAGGCGCCTGCCGCGCCGATGAGGATGCCCTCATCCTTCATGGCATTGATGATCCAGGTGGTCAGTGCTGTATCAGGGTTTTTGTTGGGGCCTGAAAACTCAAGGCCAATAAACAGCCCGGCACCGCGTACCTCACCGATACGGGCATCACGCTCGCCGAGCTTTGCCAGGCCGGTGCGCAGGTAGTCACCCACGCGCTGGGCGTTGGTGATCAATTGCTCTTGCTCTAGCACTTTAAGCACAGCATGACCGGCGGCGGCCGCCACCGGGTTGGCGCCAAAGGTATTGAAGTAACCGGTTTCGCTGACAAAACAGTCGAGCAGCTCGGGGCGTGTGACAACCCCGGCCATCGGGTAGCCATTGCCCATGGGTTTGCCCATGGTGACGATGTCCGGAACGATATCGTGCAGGCCAAAGCACCAATGACCCTGGCCGGTGCGCCCAAATCCGGGTTGTACTTCATCGGCAATCAACAGCCCGCCGTTGTTATGCACCACCTCCAGCGCCGGTTTTAAAAAGCCCAGGGGGGCGGCGAATACGCCGTCACTTGAGAAGATGGTATCGACCAACAGGCCGGCAAAGCGGATGCCGTGCGCGGCCATGTCATCAATGGCTGCTTGCAGGTCGGCGGCAAACACCGCACCTACATCACTGCCTTCGGGCAACTGGTAGGCGCTGGGGGCTCGGATGGTGCGCACGTGCGCCGGCAGCTGCGTACCCTTTTTGTAGGACGAGGGTGACGCTGCCATTACGGCGCTGGTGTTGCCGTGATAGGCGGTTTCAGTTACCACGATGCCCGTGCCACCTGAATGCAGGCAGGCGATGCGCAAGGCAATGTCGTTGGCCTCGCTGCCGGTGCAGGTCAGTACCAAGACCGAAAGCGCTGCGGGGTAGGTGGCCAGCAGCGCCGCGGCGTAATCATTAAGGTTTTGGTACAGATAGCGGCTATTGGTGGCCAGGGTTGCGGCCTGTTCGGCAATCGCCTCGACCACGGCCGGATGGCAGTGCCCGACGCAGGGCACGTTGTTGTAAACATCTAGATAGCTGCGCCCATTTTTATCAAACATCTGAGTACCCTGGGCGCGGACAATTTCCAAGGGCTGCTGGTAGAACAATACCGAGGATTGGCCAAAGGCCTTAAACCGGCTTTCAACCAGGCTTTGGGTGCGCGCGTCCAGGTTCGCGTCAACGGGGTCAAAGCGGTTCAACTGCAGAATCTGTTTGGCATCGTTCATGCCTCGCACTCCTGAAAACGCGCAAGAAAGTCCTGCCCCATGGTCACGGTGCCGCGCACATAGGTTTCACCCATGCTTTGCGCCATGGGGGTTTCGGCGTGGCTTGCGATCCAGGCGGTGAGCTGCATACGACGCAGCATGATGAAATGGTTAACCATGTCCACATCCTCATCGGCCACCGGGCTGACGCTGCGATAGCCCTCAAGCCAGGCTTCAAGCAGTTGTGGTACACGTGGGTCTAGCTCAATAAAGCTGATACAGGCGGCAAAGTCGTAGAGGTACCAGCTAAAACCGCAGTCATCAAAATCCACCACCGCTAGGTTTTCGCCTTCTACCAGCAAGTTGGCCAGGCGCATGTCGCAATGCACCAGGCCGTAACGGTTTGGAGCCTTGCCGTAGGCCTGGCACAGGGTTTTAAGGCGCGCTTGTACCTGCTCCAAGAGGCTGATGTCGGCGGCGGTCAGACTTTGTGCTTCACGCCAGTCACCCCAGTGGGCTTGGGGGCCGATCAATGTGTCGAAATTCCAGTGTTTACGTACAAATCCGGCCGGCGCCTTCCATTGGCGACTGTGCTGGTGTAGACGTGCGTTAGTCGTCCCCAGCATCCGGTACCAATGGTGTAATTCACCTTCCAGGGCAGGTTCCTGGCCTTGGATAAAGCTGAAAGCGGTGATGCGGTGGGTGATCTCGCCATCTTCAACCTTGTGGATCCATTGCCCGTTTTTAGTGCGCAGTGGCTCTGCGGTATGCACTAAACCGGATTCACGCAGCGCGCCAACCCACGCCAGTTCCGATTGAATCTCTGCGTCGGTGTGGTACTCGGGGCGTTGCATGCGCATCACCAAACGGGCGCCTGTGGTGGTGTCTTCAACCAGATAGGTGGCATTCTCGGAGATCGACAATAGCTTGAGTGCCGCATCGCTGGGCATACCCCAAGCGGGTAAGGCGAGTCGCAGCGCCTGTTGCAAGCGTTGCAGAAATTCAGGCTCGTACATCATGCTTTGCCCCTCTTATGTGTATTTGTGTTGAAAGCTCAACATTTTTTGCTGCAACAACCATGCCTTTGCGGTGAGCGTTGAATGTGGTGTCACATTTAGAAGGGTTTTTTTGTGGTGAATCGAGCAACAGTTTTTGGCTTTTGTTGCGCTTGCTACATCGTATAGGCTCAGGTATCTATCCCGAGGAGCGGTTATGTCCAAAGCCAAAAATGCGCGCCATTCCAAGATTCTGGCCGGGCTCGTCAGCAGTCCGAGCCTTCGTATTGCTGATCTGGCGCGCCTGCACGGCGTGGCTGCAGAGACCATCCGCCGTGATCTGGATGAACTAACGCGCGCCGGCTTGCTCAACCGGACTTACGGTGGGGCGGTGAAGGCCGCTCCAGCTGAGCCCGTGGTCAGTGAGCGGCATTTGTTGTACGTGCGTGAACGCGAGCAAATCGCTGCGCGCGCAGTGGCTGAACTTAAAGGGGCCAAAACACTCTTTGTCGGCTCGGGTTCGACCACGGTGCACATTGCCCGGCGCATGGCCGCCGAGCTTAAAGACCTCACCGTGCTGACCCATTCCTTTGGCGTGGCCACGGTGCTTGCTCACAACCCGCGCATCAAGGTAATTGTGCTGCCTGGTGAATATCAGGCCAGCGAAGGGGCCATGGTTGGAGCCCAGTGCCTGGATTTTATTCGCAGCTTTAACGTTGACTGGACCATCTTGGGCGCTAGCGGTATCGGTGTAGATGGGCCCAGCGAGGCGTTGATTGAGTGCAGCGCGGTGTACAGCGCTATGGCCGCGCGCGCGCAGCAGGTGATGATTGCAGCGGATCACTCAAAATTTAATTTGATCTATCCAGGTCAGTACCTGACTTGGGCGCAGGTTGACTGCCTGGTATGTGATCGGGTACCGCCCGTCGAGCTGGCTAGCCGTATTGGAGCCGGTAAATTGCGTCTCTAATCGTACAGCTGGTAATTGCCGATGCGCTCTAGCATCTTTATTTATGTGCAGCATTGAATTGCCCCCGGCTTTGTAGGTGCTTCAAGGCCCCAAATAAAGACTTGGTGGACGTCCACTCATGGCCGGTTTTGCCTGTTGCTAGTGGCTGTTTTGAGGCTGACTGTCGATGGTCACTTTTGGCTCGTGCAAAACTCTGCCCATTCCGCCATCAATGACCTGCGTTTTTCCAGAAGATCGGAGCGTGAATAGGCCGCTTCGGTCTGGTCGCGTTCGTCATGGGCAAGCGCAAGCTCGCACACCTCTCGCGGGTAGTTGGTGCATTCGTTTGCCCAGTCCCGGAAGGTCGATCGAAAACCGTGTCTCGTGATGTCTGCATGCCCCAGCTTGTGCAGCAGATTGCGTACGGCGTTGCCATGCATGACACCAGTCTTCCCTTGCCCAGGGAAAAGATATATTGAATGAGTCTTATTCATGCTTTCCAGCATCTCGACTATCTGTGGTGATAGCGGGATGACGAAAGGTTTTCGCATCTTCATGCGCTCAGCCGGCAGTGCCCAAGTGCCAGTTTCGAGGTCAAACTCGGGCCATTGAGCATGTTGGATCATGTGGTAACGAGCGCCGGTCAGAATCAGCAGTCTGGCTGCGATGGCGTCACGTGTATCGATTTTTGCTAGAGCGGCAACCAGCTTCGGGGTGTCTTTCCATTGCAGTGCTGGAAAGTGCTGGCGCTGCCTGGCCTTCTTTTTCTCTGCCTTGCTCAGCAAGTTGTCTAGGTGTCCGCGCCAGCGGGCAGGATTATCCCCCTCGCGTAAGCGCCTGGCCTTGGCTGCATCCAGTATTTGCTCGATCTGGCCTCTGACTTCATCAGCAGTCCGGGTCTTGGTTATCCAGATGGGTTGCAATGCAGCAAGCACATGCTCGGTGCTGATGATGTCAGCCGACAACTTGCCCATGCTCGGGAAAGCGTAGAGCTCCAGTTTGCGCAGCCAGCCTTTTCGCCACTTCTCAGACCAGCTGCCGCCATGTGCCTGTTGGTATTCGCGAGCGAGATCCTCGAACGTCGTGCGACGTGCTGCGGCCTGGCGTTCGGCCTCGCGCTTGGCTTCCTTTGCCGCATCGCGAGTTGCCAGTGGGTCGCTTCCGGAAGCGAGGAGCTTGCGTTGATCAGCGGCCAGCTGCCGGGCTTGGCTGAGTGTGATGGCGGGGAAGGGGCCTAGCCCCATTTCGCGGCTGCGGCCATCCAGCTTGTAACGGAAGATCCAGCTGGTTCCGCCGCTCTTGGATACCTGGAAGTACAGGCCATCGCCATCATTGGTTTTTCCTGGCGTTGCAGCCTTGGCTATCGACTCCACGGTCTTGCTGGTCAGCTTGCCCATTACTCACTCCTACTCCAACCCACACCCTTGACCCACACTTTGACCCACACCTTGGTCGCGGATTTTATGGAGGATTACTGGATGTCTTGGGACTGATGCTAAGCTGCAGGGCCTGTATTTGCTAGTGCTGTAGGATCTTGTCGGATTTCTTCGGGCAATAAAAAAGCCGGCTTGTGGCCGGCTTTTCTGGGGTGGGGTTGGCTTACTTCTGATAAGCCGCGCCTGCCTTAGGAATTCTGCATCGACGAGCCGAGGGCTCGTGAAGGAGGCGCTACTCTAGCAAACTCGGCCGGTCCTGCCCAGCATCCCGCGGGGCTCTATTTCGCCGGCTGCTAGCGGCGCCTGGCGAGAGCGCTCAGCACTTGGGCGACGAGGGCTTGGCCGGCTTGCTTTTCTTCACCGGCGATGCCTTGGGTAGCTGGGGCGCGGGAGCGGTATCCGGACTCAGACCCTCCACGCGGTAGCGCCAACCCTTGACGGCTGAGACCTGCCCGTCGGCGAAGCCCTTGCTGTCGGTCAGTTGCAACCAGTACTGGCGCTCCAGTTCCAGAAGCTGGCCCTGCAGCGTGCCGCCGGCGAAACTCTTGAGCGTGAAGGTCAGCAGCGGTTTTTGCCGCGAGGCCTTGGCCGGCGCGACCTCCAGCAGCCTGAGCGCAGCGAACAGGCGTGCGGCCTGCTCGGCTTCCGCCTCGCCCATCAACTGTGGCCTGGATGGGAACTGTCGCAGGCGGATGCCATCGTCCTTTTCGCTGGCTCGGGAAATGTTCAGCCGTACACCGTTGCCATAGGACAGGGTCAGCTCGCGCAACTGTTCGAATGGCAGGTCGGTCAACCGAGGGTCGAGCAGGGCCAGGTCGTTGACCGGCAGGCCGACCGTTCGGTCGATCAGCCAGGCCCGCTCATCGTCGGCCTGCCTGACCAACTGCCCGCCCTGCGAGGTGCGCTTGCCCAGCAACAGAACCAGCGGCGGCGCGTCGCCGCGCTCCAGGGTGATCCGGCTGGCCTGGCCCTTGCCCTGGTCGGAGAGTCCCATGCGCTCGCGGTTTTCCGGCGAGGCGCTCTTTTCCTCTAGCAGGCGCGCGTCGGCCAGGCTGCGCAACAGCTGCCTGATGGTTTCCCCCGAGGCGGGATAGCCGTCCTTGCTGGCGAGCGTCCAGTCCTTGCCATCGCGCCTGGCGCGGATCGTCGGTTGGCCGGGGGTGGCGATGCACAGGGCGGTCACCTGGTGCGGTTTCAGCCCTGGCAGCCAGGCGCGGCTCGCAGGCGGTTGCGCGGGCGGTTGCTGCCGTTCGTGGAGCCAGCCCAAGGTTCCGGCGAACAGCGCCAGGGCGAGAGCGAGTCCCGCTATGCTACCCAGGCGCATGTCAGCCCCTCCTCCGGCGCATGCTGCGCCAGCTCCAATGCAGCAGGAGGAGCAGGGTGAGGAGCGCCGGCAGCAGGACCGTATTGGCCAGTTTCACCTGTTCCGCCAGGCGCTCGACATCGGCATTCAGTTGGAACTGCAATTGACGCAGTTGCTGGCGGATGCGCAATTTGTCATCAATGAAGCGGCGCAGCGTCGCTTCCATTTCCGGAGTCACCTCCTGGTCGCCGTCGTCCATCGATTGCTGCAGGGCCCGCAGGTTCTTGTCGGTATCGTTGAGGCTCTGCTGCAGCGCGTTGAGCTGTTCCTGGGCGCGCATCCCGGCTTCGCGTCGGAGCGCTTCCACGCGGGTGAACGGGCGCTTCGTATGGCCTCGCGAGGGTAGGTCGATCAGCGCGTCCGAACCGGAGAGATAGTCGAGGGCATTGCCGACGAACAGGTCGTTGTCCGCCCATACCTGCGGCTCGTTGTGGCCGGGCTGTTCCTGGAGCCAGAGCGGATTGCTCAGCAGGTCCGTATCGGCGACCAACAGCACATGGATGTTCGCGCTGTCGCTCAGGCCTTCGCCTTGCTTCCCGCGGTCCGCGGGGAAGGCACTCGTCGCCGGCCCCTCGACCTTGGCGGCCAGCACGTAGCGTTCTCCGGTCGGGACCAGGGTGGCGTTGAGCTGCTCCGTCGAGGATTGGCGGAAGCGCTCCAGCGACAGCGGCATGCTGTGCGCCGAGCTGTGCAGCAACGGAATGAAGCGCGTCGAGGCTCCGCCGAGAGGTTCGAGCAGGCCGACGCTGGCGAGGTTGAGGCTTTCCAGGCCGGTGGTCAGCACGTTGTCGTGGGGGAACGTGTCGCCGGGGAGATGTAGCCAGGTCGGATTGCGCTCCGGGCGACGTTCGGCGTTGGGTTTGATCATGGCGAACGAGGCATCCGCCAGCAGGGTATCCGGCCGCAACTGGACGCCCCAGGAACGCAGCAACGGGGCCAGGTCGGAGCCTTTCCCGCCGTCCGCATCGGCGAGACTCAGAGGATCGACGAAGGCCAGCAGCTTGCCGCCGCGCAGGACGAACTGGTCGATGGCGTATTGGGTCTGTTCGGACAATTGCCTGGGGTGCACCAGCATCAACACCGAGATGTCGGCGGGGATTTCCGTCGAGGCGAGCCCCAGGGTGCGGATGTCGAACTGTTGGTAGAGCTTGTCCATCATCGCCCACGGCCTGCTGCCCGACTGCCCGTCGGTGGGCGCCTGCCCGGTCATCGGCAGCGAACTCATCAGGCCGACTACCGTGCGCTCCCGTTGCGCGAGCGCCTGGACCAGGCGGCTGAGATCGTATTCCAGAAGCGGCTCTTCTTCCGGCGAGAAGAACGGGATCACCTGGAGGCCGTCGGTCGGGTTGGTGGCCGCCAGGCCAAAGTAGATGGCTTCGCCATTCGGGCCGATGGGCGGCGCCTGCAGGCCGAAGCGCGCGGCACGGTCCTCGTCGTCGGAGAATGGCAGGGGATCGATCACGAACAATCGGACATTGCCATGGCTCCGCCGTGCATAGAGGTCCAGCACTTCCTCGACGCGGCGGGCGTAGTTGCGCAGGGCGGGTAGGTCACTGGCGCGGCTTTTCGAAAAGAACAGGTAGAGGTTGAGCGGTTCGTCGAGACTGTCGAGGACTTCCTGGGTGCCGGCGCTGAAGGTGTAGAGCTTCTGCTGGGTGAGGTCGAACTGCTGGTCGCGCAGCAGCAGGCTGGACAGCAGGTTGAAAGCGAGGAACAGCAGGCCGACCAGCAGCAGGCCGACGCCCGAGTACAGGGTTCGTTTCATGGATGTTTCCTACGCTGCCTTTTTCAGGTCGATGACGATGGTGGTGGCGACCAGCCAGGCGACGATCAGGCTGCAGAAGTAGGCCAGGTCGCGGACGTCGAGCACGCCCCGGCCGAGCGCCTCGAAACGGACCAGCACGCTCAGCGAGGCAATGCCGTCCAGCAGCCATTGCGGAAGCCAGCCGGAGAGCGCCTGTTGCACGTGGGGAGTGCCGGCGCCGACGAACAGCAGGCAGACGAGAACGGTCAGGGCAAAGGCGATGATCTGGTTCTTCGCCAGCGCCGACATGCAGGATCCGATGGCCAGGTAGCCGCCGGACAGCAGCCAGCCGGCCAGGTAGCCGGCGATGATCGCGCCGTTGTCGGGCGAGCCGAGGTAGTTCACCGTCAGCGGCATCGGGAAGGTCAGCAGCAACGCCAGCCCGGCGCAGAACCAGGCCGCCAGGAACTTGCCGGTGACCAGGGTGGCGCGGGAGACGGGCAGGGTCATCAGCATCTCGATGGAGCCGGACTTGCGCTCCTCGGCCCACAGGCGCATGGCCAGCGCGGGGATCAGCAGGAGGTAGAGCCAGGGCAGGCTGGAAAAGAACGGCGCCAGGTCGGCCTGGCCGCGCTCGAAGAAATCGCCCAGGTAGAAGGTGGCCACGCCGGAGAGGACGAGGAATACCAGGGTGAACACATAGGCGAGCGGCGTGGCGAAGTAGCTGCTCAGCTCGCGTCTGAAAATGGTGCCGATGGCGGTCATGCGGGGGTTTCTCGGGTCAGTTGGCGGAACACTTCTTCCAGTTGGCCGTGTTCGGTACGCACCCCGGATACCCGCCAGCCGCTGCCGTGGATCAGGCGGTTGAGCGCGGGAAGGATCTGCGCGCCGGGGCGGGCCAGGATGGTCAGGGTGCCGGCCCGGTCGGGGCATCCTTCTATACCGGCGACGCCGGGGAGCATGGCGATGGCCAGCGGGTCTACCGGTGCTTCGATGCTGAGGCTGACGGCATGGTGGTAGCGGCTGCGGGTCCTGAGTTCGCCCGGGGTGTTGTCGGCCAGCAGGCGGCCGCCGTTGATCACCAGGGCGCGGCTGCACATGAACGAGACTTCTTCGAGGATGTGCGTGGAAATCACCACGATCTTGCTTTCCGAGAGGTTCTTCACCAGTTGCCGGACCTGGTGCTTCTGATTCGGGTCGAGGCCGTCGGTGGGCTCGTCGAGCAGGAGCAGCTCGGGATCGTGGAGGATCGCCTGGGCCAGCGCGACGCGACGCTTGAAGCCCTTGGACAGGGTTTCGATGATGCTCCTGCGCTCATCCCGCAGCTCCATGCAGTCCATGGCGCTGTCGATGCGCCGACGTTTTTCCCGTCCGCTGTAGTCGCGGATGGACGCGACGAAGGCGAGAAAGCCCTCGACCGTCATTTCTCCGTAGCTGGGAGCGTTCTCCGGCAGGTAGCCGATCAGCTTCTGCGCCTGGCGCGCCTTGTCCTGCATGTCGAAGCCGAAGATGCGTATGCTGCCGGCGCTCGGCGCGAGGAAGCCGGAAAGCATCTTCAGGGTGGTCGACTTGCCCGCTCCGTTTGGGCCGAGGAGACCGACGATCTCTCCCCGGTCGATCCGGAAGCTCAAGTCGTTTACCACCGTCCGGCCGGAAAAGCGTTTGCTCAGTCTGTCTATGTCGATCATGGTTTCACTGGAAGTTGAGCCGTTTGCTGTTATGCGTAGGGGATCGCATGAGCGCGGTAGATTACCGGGAGTTATTGGCTGGTTTTTCCAGTGGGCTCTTTTTGAGATTAGTTACTTATATTGTTGGGAAACTTCCTACGAACTATCGTTAAAAGATGGAAGTTATCGAGACTTCCAGGGCAGCCCTGGAGCTGGCGCAGCGCCTTGGTTCCGCTGCGGGAACGCGGCCATGTCGCGCTCGCTGGTGCCTATGTTGGGGACGCGTCGATTCCCCCTGCGGAGTTTCACGAGGGAAGGCAGTTGCCGTTTCGATAGACGGGAAGCGGAATAGTCCGGCCGCCTGGATATTCCGAACTTCGAGACCAATGCAAGTTGGAGGAAGACCCGACTTCCGCCAGTAGCGGTTATTCCTCGCCTTTCAGCAGCGGAAGGCGAATCTCGAAAGTGGTGCCCTGGCCAACCTGGCTCTGGCAACCGATCCTGCCGCCGTGCCGGTCGATCACCGTCTTGACCATGGCCAGCCCCAGGCCCAGGCCGGTGCTGCCCTCGGCGGAAGCGAAGCGCTGGTACTGGCTGAACAGGCGCGGTAGTTCGGCGGCCGCGATACCTTTGCCCTGGTCGACGATCCGGCAGCTCAGCCAGTCGCCTTCGAGGCGGATGCTCAGGCTGACGACGGTCCCCGCCGGGCTGTACTTGACCGCATTCTCCAGCAGGTTGAACAGCGCGCGCGTGAGCAGGCCGGGGTCGGCCCAGACCATCGGTTCCTGCTCGTCGTCCCAGTCGCGCCGCAGGTCGATGTCCTTCTGTTGCGCGAGGGGCCAGAGCTGGTCGGCGGCGTCCATCGCCAACATGGTGAACATGCACGCTTCGAAGCGGTAGGCGTCGGATTCGGCCTTGGCCAGTTGCACGAAGGCGTCGGTCAGGCCCAGGGCGCGACGGACCTGCTGCTCTATCTGTCGGTAGACCTGCTGGCCGGCTTCGTCCTCGGCGGGGCGAACGTCGAGCAGGGCGAGGATCGCCGAGTGCGGCGCGCGCAGGTCGTGGGAGAGGAAGCGCAGGAGGGTGGCGCGCTGGCGCTCGGCATCGCGTTCGGCGCTCAGGTCGATCAGGCTCACCAGCCAGCCGATGGCGGTTTCGCTTTCGACCGGCAGCAGGCGCGCCAGGTCGAGGCGCAGGTCGCGTTCCCGATGGTCGCGGAACTCGATGGCTTCCAGGGTTTCCAGCGTTGGGCGGGCGCCGCCGGCGAGGCTCGGATGGCCGAGTTCGGCCAGGCACTGGCGCAGTTCGGCGCCGCGCAGCTCGCCGCCGAACAGGTCGCGTGCCTTGCGGTTGGCCAGCAGGATCTGCCCCTGCGGGTCGCAGATCAGGGTCGCCACCGGCAGGCCTTCCAGGCCGTCGGCCATGAACCGCCGGCTGTCGCGGGTGCGGCTGACCGCCTGCTCCAGGGCGGCGATGCGGTTCTGCAATGGATCGTTGCCGGCGCGCGGGGGGCTGGCCCGCTCGGGCAGCACCTTGGGCTCGCGGTCGAGGCGCGCCAGTTCCCAGCCGAAGTAGGCGAGCACCGCGTTCAGCCGGCGCCAGCTCCAGATCAGGTAGGCCAGCAGCAGGCCGACCAGGCTGGCCAGCGGTGACCACCACCAGCCGTTGAGCAGCAGCGCCCAGGAAAGACCCAGGGCCAGGGCCGCGCAGGCCAGGGTGAGGAGCAAGGCGTGGCGCGAGCGGAACAGCATCAGGCCGAGCAGCAGCGCTACGCTGGCGGCGGAGAGCAGGGCGGCGAGCCAGGGTTGCAGGTCGACGGCGGTGCGCTGCTGCAACAGGCCGTTGAGGATGTTGGCCTGGATCTCCACCCCCGGCGTGGTGCCGAGGCTGGCCGACAGCGGGGTGACATAGCGGTCGCCGAGGCCCGGCGCGGTGGCGCCGACCAGGACCAGGCGGTCGCGCAGCAGGCTGTCCGGCACCTCGCCGCGCAACACGCTGACGTAGGGCACGCTGGGGAAGCCCGCGTCGGCACCGATGAAGGGAATGCGGATGGCGTGGTCACGCTGCCAGCCGGGCAGGTTGCGCATGTCGTCGAGGCCGGGCATGGGCATGGCGCCGGCATCGGCGAATGCTTGCCAGGCGAGCAGCGGGCGCGGCTGGCCGAGCGGTCCTTCGCGCAGGTAGACGCTGCGCACCGTGCCGTCGCTGTCCGCTTCGACGTTGATATGCCCGATGCCGGCGGCGCAGCCGGCCAGCGGCGCGGTCGGCGGTATCTCCCGTGGCGGTTCGCCGTAGCGCGGCACGCTTTCGCGCAGCAGTGGCAGGAGGACGTTGCCGGCCCGGCACAGCGATCTTGCCAACTGGCGGTCGCTGTCCGGATTGGAGGAGGGTTCGCTGAAGATCACGTCGAGCAGTACGCTGCGTGCGCCGGCGGCGGCCAGGCGATCCAGCAGCTCGGCGTGGACGCTGCGCGGCCAGGGCCAACGACCGAGGCTTTCCAGGCTACGGTCGTCGATGGCGACGACGAGGATGCGCGGATCGACGGCCAGCGGGGTGAGGTTGCGCAGGCGGTCGTAGAGCAGGTTGTTCAGCGGCAGGCCGCTGCTCAGCGAAAGCAGGGCGGTGAGCGGAAGGAGCAGCAGGCTGACCAGCAGCCATTCGCGCACCAGGCCGCGGAACAGCCGCTGCGCCTGGCTGGGCTCGTCCTGGCGGTCGAGCGCCTTCATCGGCGAGGCCCCGGCGCCCTATCGGGCACTGCCGCCTCGCGGGTAGTAGAGAATGTCGTAGACGCTGGTCTCGCCCTCCAGGCCGTCGTTGTCGAAGGCCGAGAGACGGACGTGGTAGAAGGCCGCCTTGAGTCCGCTGAAACTGACTTCCGGAGTGCTCGAGAAACGCTCCTGCTGGATGCGCAGGAAGTCCGGATCGCTGGCCACCTGGGCACGGTAGCGCTTGGCGCCGTGCAGCGGGGCAAGATAGAGCTTCCAAACCGGCGACTCGCCGTGCTCGCCGCCCTGGCCGCGCAATTGCGGGGCGGGTAGCAGGTCCACCGGCGTCAGCTTGCCCTGCGGCTTGACCTTCAGGCCGCGGCGGGCGTCGACCAGCACGTCCTCGTCCGGCTCGGCCTGCGCCGCCTTGCGGGCCGGGCGCCTGCCGTTGAGCGGCAGGTCGTCGCTGGTCAGCTCGCGGTTCACCGCGACGCGCCCGTCGAGCACTTCGGTCAGCGCCTGGCCGTCTTCGGTGCGGGCGCGGAAGTGGGTACCGCGCACGCCCAGTACGCCGACCGGGGTCAGCACCTGGAAGCGGTCGTGATCGCTCTTTCTCTTCAGGACATAGGACTCGACCTGCCCCGCGCGCAGGGCGATCTGCGGAATGCCGGTGTCCTCGTCGAGGTGCAGGGTGACTTCCGAACTGGAGGGCAGGACGATGCGGCTGCCGTCGCCGAGCAGCAGGCTGACGAAGGCGGTCGGAGAGGTCTTGACGCCTTCCAGTTCGTCGATGTCCATGCCTTCTTCCAGGGGCGTCTGGTTGCCCTTGGCGTCGAGCTTCCAGGCGTCGCCGGCGAGATAGAGCACGCTGGCGGGGAGCGGCTGGGGCAGGCACGTTTCGCCCTGCTCGATGAACGGCGGCCGTTTCGTCTTGGCCGGCGCGGCCGCGACGGAGCCGGCGAGCAGCGTCAACAGTCCGCCCAGCGCCAGGGCGGCGCAAGCCGGAAAGAGGGATCGGGAAGTAAGGGCGAGGGCTGTCATAGGCTTCACTGGGCGGCGGGTCAGGTATCGCTGGCGGTCCGGTCAGGCTGCAATCTGCCTGATCGGGCGCCGGTTTCGCAATCCTTGCAACGACATCGGGAGCCCGCAGGCTCCCTTGTCGTTTCCTCGGCCGCAGCGCCTGGCGGTTGGGCCAGGCGCTTCGGTTCAGTCGTTCTTGTCGCCGATCAGGCGATAGGCCAGGGCGCCGAGTACCGCACCGAGAATCGGCGCGACCCAGAACAGCCACAGCTGGGAAACCGCCCAGTCGCCGACGTACAGGGCGACCGCGGTGCTGCGCGCCGGGTTCACCGAGGTGTTGGTGACCGGGATGCTGATCAGGTGGATCAGGGTCAGGGTCAGGCCGATGGCGATCGGCGCGAAGCCCTGCGGCGCGCGCTTGGAGGTGGCGCCGAGGATGATCAGCAGGAACATGCCGGTAAGTACCACTTCGCTGACCAGCGCGGCTTGCAACGAGTAGCCGCCCGGCGAGTGTTCGCCGTAGCCATTGGAGGCGAAGCCGGCGGCTAGGTCGAAGCCGGCCTTGCCGCTGGCGATCAGGTACAGCACGCCGCCGGCGGCGAGGCCACCGAGGACCTGGGCGACGACATAGGGCAGCAGTTGGCTGGCCGGGAAGCGCCCGCCGACCCACAGGCCTACCGATACCGCGGGGTTCAGGTGTGCGCCGGAGATCGGGCCGATGGCATAGGCCATGGTCAGCACGCTGAGGCCGAACGCCAGGGCCACGCCGAGGTAGCCGATTCCCAGTTCCGGTACGCCGGCAGCGAGTACTGCGCTGCCGCAGCCGCCCAATACCAGCCAGAAGGTGCCGAAGAACTCTGCTCCGTATTGCTTCATGATGAGGTCCTTTTCAGATCCAGGGTGGGACGCGGATCGAGGCGTCCGGATAGCGGGAGGGGATGATTCGAACAAGGAAGGGGAGATGACACATCCGTGTGTCGAAGCCAGCCCTGGGGGGATTGGCTCGGTTGCCTGGGGCGATCGTCCGTCACCGACCCCTGACTGTGGTTCGAGTGGTCTCGTCCCACGGCCCGCCGGAGCGGGTTTACACATCCCTGTGTCGGAGCAATCCATTTGCTCCTTGGCCTACTCAGCGGTTGGAAATCTACCAAGCGCGATTTGTCTGCTGTGAGATTTGCCATATTTCTTCAGATTCTTCCGCGCTATTTCAGATTCGTCGCGTTCAAAACACCCAGCGCAACTCGTCACGCACGCTGACGGCGCCGGACAGGCCGACGTTCCACATCTCGGCCCTGGCGCGGGCCGGGCCGTCGAGGCCGAGCGGAGTGGCGAAGGACGGGCTGGCGGTGCCCTGGCTGAACGATGGGGCCTGGACCGGACCGGCCGGATGGCTCACCGATTCCAGGCCGAGGACCAGGGCAAGGCAGGAAAACTTGCCGAGGGCCTGCAGGTTGATGTCACGCAAACGTTGGCTAACTGGCCGGAAACCCATGGCTACGACTCCTTGATAGGTCAGGCTGGCGCTGGCTCACGGGCTCTTCGTCCCGCTTAATGGCTATTTGGAATCAGGCTATCAAGGGCTGGTCGCGACCAGAGAGATTCGTCACAATTCTTCAGATTTGTACGTAATTCGCCGTTCCTGGAGCGAAAAAGGGGCGTTAGCCCGATTGAACAGGACCAGCTTTTATGCGTGTCGCGATACTGGACGACGAGTCGGCCGAACTGGACCGGGTCGAGCAGACCTTGCAGCAGATACCCGCGCAGGGCGAACAGGCCTGGACGGTGCACCGTTTCGCCCGTGGCGAGGACCTGCTCAAGCAGCTCAAGCGGGAAACCTTCGACCTGCTGATCCTCGACTGGCAGTTGCCGGACCTCAGCGGCCTGCAATTGCTGCGCTGGAGCCGCGAGCATCTGGATGCGCCGCCGCCGGCGATCATGCTGACCAGCCGTGACGCCGAACAGGACATCGTGCAGGCGTTGAACAGCGGCGCCGACGACTATGTCAGCAAGCCGTTCCGGCCCAACGAACTGAAGGCGCGGGTAGCCGCCGTGCTGCGTCGCCACGGGGGAACGCGTCCCGCGCAGCATGAGGTGCAGACTTTCAACGACCTCAGCTTCGACGATGCCGAGCTGACCGTGACCCGGGCCGGCGCGCCGATCAGCCTGACCGAGCGCGAATACCGCCTGGCCCGCTGCCTGTTCGCCAACCTGGGACGGCCGTTATCGCGGGAATATCTCTACGAGCGCTTCTGGCCCCACGAGGAAGTGTTGTCCTCGCGGCCGCTGGATACGCACATCTATCGCCTGCGCAACAAGCTTGGCCTGACCGCCGAGCGTGGTTGGCAGTTGCTGACCATCTACGGCTACGGATATCGGTTGGAGAGCGTGGCGACGGTCGACTGAGCGGCGCGGGGGGCGAGACCGACCTTGGCGGTCGGCGAGGGAGAATGAAAAAGCCCCGCGGCTGCGGGGCTTCTTTTCGGCGAGGCGCGCTTACTTCTGGAACGCGGCCACGGCCTTGGTGATCTCGGCGCGGGCGGCGTCGGCGTTGCCCCAGCCTTCGACCTTGACCCACTTGCCTTTCTCGAGATCCTTGTAGTTCTCGAAGAAGTGCTTGATCTGCTCCAGCAGCAGGGCCGGCAGGTCGGTGTATTCCTTCACGTCCTTGTACAGGACGCTCAGCTTGTCGTGCGGCACGGCGATCAGCTTGGCGTCGCCGCCTGCCTCGTCGGTCATGTGCAGGACGCCAACCGGGCGCGCGCGGATCACCGAACCGGGAGCGACCGGATAGGGGGTCACCACCAGCACGTCCAGCGGGTCGCCGTCGTCGGCCAGGGTGTTCGGGATGAAGCCGTAGTTGGCCGGGTAGAACATCGGGGTGGCCATGAAACGGTCGACGAACAGGCAGTCGGTGTCCTTGTCGATCTCGTACTTGATCGGCGCATGGTTGGCCGGAATCTCGATAGCGACGTAGATGTCGTTCGGCAGGTCCTTGCCGGCCGGGATCTTGCTGTAGCTCATGGGTGACTCCAGAGGTTTCTGGCCAAAAAAGAGGCCGCGATTATAGGCATATTCGGTTGTCGATGCCATGTACCGGCATTCAGCCGTTAGTCGTGTCGCCCGCCGCCTCGCGGTAGTCCGGATGCTCGGCCTGCAGGCGGCGCAGGCGTTGCAGTGGGTCCTGGCGGTAGAACAACTGGAGCTGCCGGTATACCGCCGGATAGGCCTCGTGGAGGAGATCCGGAGCGGTGAAGAAATACTCGCTGGTAACGGCGAAGAACTCCGCCGGATCTTCCGCCGCATAGGGATCGATGGCGGTCTGCGCGTCGGGATCGCGGTCGAGCAGGGCGTTCATCTCGTCGTAGGCGGCCTGCATGGCGCTCGCCCAGTCGCCGATGCGCATGCCGGCGTGCAGCGGCGGCAGGCCGTTGGCGTCGCCGTTGAGCATGTCCAGCTTGTGCGCCAGTTCGTGGATCACCAGGTTGTAGGCATCCCAGCCACCCCCGCCGACGACGCCGGGCCAGGCCAGGACCACCGGCCCTTGCAGGGAGGTCTCGCCGCTGCGTTCGTCGTCGAACTCATGGACTACGCCGCTGGCGTCGCGGTGTTTCTGCGGGCTGACGAAATCGTCGGGATACAGCACCAGCTCGTGGAAGCCCTGGTACCAGTTCAGCTCCGGCAGGTGCAACAGCGGCAGTTGCGCCTGCGCCGCCAGCAGCAGGCGGCCGAAGTCGTCGAGATCGACGCCGGCGAGTGCGGTCAGGTGCTTGTCGGCGAGAAACAGCACGGCCCGCTCGCGCAGGCGGCGGTCCTCGTCGGCGTCCAGGCCGTCGAGGATCGGCAGGTGCCGGCGTACCCGCTGCCAGAGCTCTTCGGCCACCGGGTGGCGCGCCAGCAGGCGCCGGCGCCGCCAGGCGCGGAACGACCACATGCTCAGTCGCTCTGGGCCTTGGCCTGTTTGGCGGCGCTCGCCTGCAGGCGATGGCGAATGAAGCCGAGGATCATCGGCAGCAGCGACAGCAGGATGATGCCGATCACCAGCAGCGACAGGTTCTTCTTGATGAACGGCACGTTGCCGAAGAAGTAGCCCAGGGTCACCAGGCCGCCGACCCAGGCCACGGTGCCGACCACGCTGAACATGACGAAGCGCGGGTAGTGCATCTTCGCCATGCCGGCGACGAAGGGCGCGAAGGTCCGCACGATGGGCAGGAAGCGCGCCAGGGTCACGGTCTTGCCGCCGTGGCGTTCGTAGAACTCATGGGTGCGGTCGAGGTAGTCGCGGCGGAAAACCTTCGAGTCGGGGTTGCTGAACAGCCGCTTGCCGAGGGTCCGGCCGATCACGTAGTTGGTGCTGTCGCCGGTGATCGCCGCGACCATCAGCAGCCCGCCGAGCAGCCATGGGTCCATGCCGCCGGTGGCGCAGATGGCGCCGGCGATGAACAGCAGCGAGTCGCCGGGGAGGAACGGAGTCACCACCAGGCCGGTTTCACAGAAGATCACCAGGAACAGGATGGCGTAGATCCAGACGCCATAGTTGCTGACCAGCATGGCCAGGTAGGTATCCAGGTGGAGAATCAGATCGATTGGGTTGAAGTCCATTGAGCAACCTGCGGAGACAACGCGTTGAGCGGCAGAGGGCCGCCATTATAGGGGGGCGTCCGGATGGGTGGGGGGCTGTTTGTCGCGATCCCGGCAAAACCACTGATTGCAGGATGTTTCGGTAATTTTTCCGAAATTGGTCGGCATAAAGTCTGCAAGAACAGGAGAAATTTCTAGCAGGGAAGGGCGTGCGATGACACTCCAGCCTTTTGCCCAGCCACCGCTCAGTCTCGCCCTGGGCACCGGGCGCGACTTGCCGGGGCAGGCCGCGCGGGTTCGCGCCGAATGGCTCGCGCCTCGCCCCGGACGGGCTCCGGCGTTTCTCCTGGCGCTGCTCTGGGGACGCGGTTGCGCCAACGTGGTGCAGGCCATCGAAGGCCATCTCGACGCACTGTTCGCCGACTACGCCTGTACCCCCGAGGGTTGGCCGGAAGCGCAGGCGGCGCGGCAGGTCCTGGCTTCGCTGAACATGCAGCTGTATCGCCGGCGCCGCGAAGGCGAGCCGGGCGTGCTCGAGCTGGCGGCGGGGTTGCTGCTGGTCCATGCCGGGGGCGTGCACTTTCTCCAGTGCGGCGCCGTCGGCCTGCTGCGTTATCGCCAGGGCAGCCTGCAGCGCATGGGAGGGAGCGGCCAGCCGCTGGGTAGCAGCGCGGAGCTGGCGCTGGTCCAGCACAACCTGACCCAGGTGGCCGGCGAGCCCTTGGTGCTGGCGCCCCAGCCGTTGCTCGAAGTGGCCGACCTGCGCGCCCTCGGAGAACGTTGTGCCGGGCTGATCACGGGGCGCCTGGAGGGCGTGCTGCAGCCGTTGCTGCATGCGCCGGGGGCGGTGGCGCTGGTCTTGCCGGGGGCGCTCGAGCGCGCCCCAGCGGCGCCACGGCATACCGGCTGGCCAGCGCTGGGCGCGGCGTGCCCCGGCGACTGCGTGGATGGCTGGACCTTGCAGGCGGCTTGCGCGTTCGGCCCGCCCGGGCGGCTGTTCCGCGCCTGCGACGAGCAAGGACGCGAGGCGTTGCTGCTGCTCGCGGCGGCCGATGCCGACGAAGCGTTCTGGCAGCGCGAATGGGCACTGCGGCGCTGCCGTGCGGAGAGCCTGCCGCGAGTATTGTCGTCGCCCCGGTTGCGTCGTCATGCCTTCCAGTTGTTCGCTCCGCCGCGCTGGCCGATGCGCAGCCTGCTGGATTGGGCGCCAGCGCACCTGCCGCTGGAACCGCAATGCGCGCTGGTCCTCCTGGAACAACTTATCGATGCGGTTCGCGCCTTGCAGCGGCGCGGTGTACAGGGCTTGTGGCTGGCGCCGCGGCAGATCCTGCTGGACGAGGGTGGGCGCCTGCTGTTCCTCCCCGAGGCAGCGGCGATACTGCCGGGCGTGGCGCGCCAGGCGCTGCCTGCGGACAGCGTGCCGCTGGCGCCGGAGTTGCGTCGCGGCGAGGCGCTCGATGGCCGGGCCGACCAGTTTGCCCTGGCGGCGCTGTTCTATTGGCTGCTCTGTGGTCGCTGGCCGTCGATCGCCTGCCCGGAGAGCGACGGCGGATGCCGCTACGAGCCGCTGGGCGAGCGTCAGGCGGACCTGCCGGTCGGCTGGGACGGGGTATTGGCGCGGGCCCTGGCGCCGCGTCCGGAGGCGCGCTTCGAAGCGTTGTCGGAATTCTGGCTGGCCTTGCAGAAGCCGCTAGCGCATCCCCAGCGGGTCTTTGCGCCACGCCGGTTGCAACGGGGCGTGCTGGCCCTGGTCCTGCTCCTGGCCGGGGCTGCGCTGCTGGTCGGCCTGGCCGGTTAACGGATCGACGGCCAGCGTGCGGGTCTGCCCGCTGCGTTCGAGGTGCGCTTCGGCGATCAGTTGTTCCAGCCGGCCGCTGCGACGCATCAGGCGCAGGTTGCGGTCGAGGCTGGCGGCAAGGGCGGCGCCGCGGGCGTGTCTTTTCGGCACCAGTACATAGAGCGGCTTGACCTCCAGCGGCGGTTCGATGAACACCAGGCGATCCTTCAGCGCCGGCACGTTGCGCGCCAGCAGGTGGTAGCCGGTGTAGCGATCGACCACGGCCAGGTCGATACGCCCGCGCAGGAGCTTCTCGAGGTTCTGCCAGTCGTTGGTCACCGCGTCCTTGGTCAGGCTGCGGTCGGCGTCGAAATCCTCCCGGTTGACGTAGCCGCGGACCACGCCGATGCGGTACGGACGCAGGCTTTCCAGATGCGCGGGATTGACCGGCAGCAGGCGCTCGCGCTGGCGGAAGAAGCCCAGTTGCGAGTCGAGCAGGGGGATGGTGGCGTGGAACAGTTCGCGCCGCTCGGGCGACAGGTAGGCCGGCATGAGGGCGTCGAAGCGCCCCTCGGCGGCTTCCTTCAGGGCACGTTGCCAGGGCAGGAACACCAGTTCGGCGCGGTGCCCGTCGAGGGCCAGGGCTTCGTCGAGGATGCGGCTGGCGAGGCCCTTGCCCGGCAGGTCGGGGCCGACGTAGGGCGCCCAGTCGAGGGTCGCCACGCGCAGGGTGTCGGCCTGCGCGCCGGCCGTGGCGAGGAGCAGGCCGAGCAGGACGCCGGGCCAGTGCCAGGTGCGCGAACCCATGGATGCCTCTGCTCTGAGCTATCGGTTGGGAAGTGCCGTGCCTTTGTCTTCAGCTTAGTTCGTCGCTGATCGGCAGGGTGTAGTTCTTGAACTCCTGGTCTTCGCGGAAGCCGATCGACTCGTAGACTTTCTGCGCTACCTCGTTGTCGACGCTGGTGGAGACACGCATGCGCACCGCATGGGTTTCCCGGGCCATCTGCTTGGCGTGTTGCAGCAGGTGGTCGGCGACCAGTTGCCGGCGCGCCTCCTCGGCGACGTAGATGTCGTTGAGGATCCAGACGCGCTTGAGCGACAGCGAGGAGAAGCTCGGATAGAGCTGGCAGAAACCGAGCAGCCGGTCTTCTTCGTCGGCCAGCGCCAGGTAGATCACCGACTCCTTGCGGCGCAGGCGTTTCTCGAGGAATTTCCGCGAGGACTCGGGGTAGGAGAGCATGCCGTAGAATTCGCGGTACTTGACGAACAGCGGCGCCAGCAGGTCGAGGTGTTCGAGGGTGGCTTGCACGATTCGCATGACGGGCCTCGCATTGCGGGAAGGGGCTGCCGGGACGATGCAGGCTGCATGCCAGCAACGCCTCGATGCTGCCCAATCTCCCTGGAAAGCGCAATCCAAGCGAACGTTTGAATCGGTCGAAGGAGGGGGCGTCGCGCGCCGGCCCATCCTTCGGCCGGGAGGCTCAGTCCCTCGCCAGGAGGAAGTTGCCGGTGCGCGGAGCCTCGCCTTCCAGCGCCTGGACCTCCGCCTCGTCCTTCAGGTTGACCCCGGAAAGCTGCCGCCGGCAGGCCTCGCGCATCAGGTAGAGCAGGCGGTGCGCGGCCATGCCGTAGCTGAGGCCTTCCAGACGGACGTTGGAGATGCAGTTGCGATAGGCGTCGGTGAGACCGACCCGCGGGGCCCAGGTGAAGTACAGGCCGAGGCTGTCCGGCGAGCTGAGGCCGGGACGCTCGCCGATCAGGATCACGCTCATCTTCGCCCGCAGCAATTCGCCGATCTCGTCGGCCACCGCCACCCGTCCCTGTTCCACCAGGACCACCGGCGACAGCGACCAGCCTTCGGCCAGCGCCTGTTCCTCCAGGCGTTCGAGGAAGGGCAGGGTGTGACGCTGCACGGCCAGCGCGGAGAGGCCGTCGGCGACCACGATGGCCAGGTCGATCTGCCCGTCGTAGCCGGCGGCGTGTTCGCGCAGGCGTTGCACCGAGGCCTCGTCGAGGCGCCGGCCGAGGTCCGGGCGTTGCAGGTAGACGTGGCGGTCGGCGGCGGCGCTGTGCAGCAGCAGGCTGTCGCGGCCGCGCTGGCGCAGGCCGTCGCTGATGGCCGCATGGTCGAAGGGCAGGTGCACGGCGTCGCGCGCCTGGGCGTGGGCGTACTGGAAGTCCAGTTGCGGGCGGGTCGGCAGGCTGGTGCCGGTGCGGCCCAGGGCGATCCGCGCGGGGGTCAGCTGGCGCAGCGGCAGCCAGGGGTTCTCGGCGCTGGCGTCGGGCAGGTGCTTGTCGTTCATCGGCATCTCCTCAGGCCAGTTGCGCCAGGGCCTGGCGGAACGCCGGCGGTAGCTCGTCGCCGAAGCGGATGCGCCCGTCGGCCTGGGTGAAGATTCCCATCCGCTGCAACCAGTCCTCGAATTCCGGCGCCGGCTTCAGGCCCAGCGTCTGGCGCGCATAGAGGGCGTCGTGGAAGGAGGTGGTCTGGTAGTTGAGCATCACGTCGTCGGAGCCGGGAATGCCCATGATGAAGTTGATCCCGGCGACGCCCAGCAGGGTCAGGAGCATGTCCATGTCGTCCTGGTCGGCCTCGGCATGGTTGGTGTAGCAGATGTCGCAACCCATCGGCACGCCGAGCAGCTTGCCGCAGAAGTGGTCTTCCAGGCCGGCGCGGATGATCTGCTTGCCGTTGTATAGGTACTCGGGACCGATGAAGCCGACCACGGTGTTCACCAGGAACGGCTTGAAGTGACGAGCCACCGCATAGGCGCGGGTCTCGCAGGTCTGCTGGTCGACGCCGTGATGGGCGTTGGCCGAGAGCGCGCTGCCCTGGCCGGTCTCGAAGTACATCAGGTTGTTGCCGAGGGTGCCGCGCTTCTGGCTGAGCCCGGCCTCGTAGCCTTCCTGGAGGATCTTCAGGCTGATGCCGAAGCTGGCATTGGCCGCCTCGGTGCCGGCGATCGACTGGAACACCAGGTCCAGCGGCACGCCGCGGTTGATCGCCTCGATGGAGCTGGTGACGTGGGTCAGCACGCAGGCCTGGGTGGGAATCTCGTAGCGCTGGATGATCGCGTCGAGCATCTCCAGCAGGGCGCAGATCGAGGCCATGCTGTCGGTGGCCGGGTTGATCCCGAGCATCGCGTCGCCATTGCCGAACAGCAGGCCGTCGAGGATGCTCGCGGCGATTCCGGCCGGGTCGTCGGTCGGGTGGTTCGGTTGCAGGCGGGTGGAGAGTCGGCCGCGAAGGCCGAGGGTGTTGCGGAAGCGGGTGACCACGCGGATCTTCTGCGCCACCAGGACCAGGTCCTGGACACGCATGATCTTCGATACCGCCGCTGCCATTTCCGGCGTCAGGCCCGGAGCCAGGGCGCGCAGGCTGGCCTCGTCGGCGGCGTCGCCGAGCAGCCAGTCGCGGAAGCCGCCGACGGTGAGATGGGACACCGGGGCGAAGGCGTCGCGCTGGTGGGTGTCGATGATCAGGCGGGTGACCTCGTCGTCCTCGTAGGGAATCAGCGCCTCGTCGAGGAAGTGTTTGAGCGGGATGTCGGCCAGGGCCATCTGCGCGGCGACCCGCTCGCCGTCGTTGCTCGCCGCGACGCCGGCGAGGAAATCGCCGGAGCGCGCGGGGCTGGCCTTGGCCATCACGTCCTTGAGGCTGTCGAAGCGGTAGGTCTCGCCGCCGACGCTATGGGTGAAACGTGCCATGTGTGTCTCCAGTGCCCGGCCTCGCCATGCGGCGGGCCGGGCTTTGTCGTTGTCGCTCTCAGCGCAGGTCCTGTTCCGCCGCCTGGATCGCGGCGAACTCCTCTTCCGGGGTGCCGGACACCAGGTGATGCCGACTGTACAGGGCGAAGTAGCCGATCAGTACAGCGTAGATCGCCACCGCGCCGACCACGACCCGCGGGTCGACCAGGAAGCCGGCGACCACCGCGACGCAGGCCAGCGCCAGGGCTACGCCGGAGGTGAGGATGCCGCCAGGGGTGCGGTAGGGGCGCTGCATGTCCGGGCGGCGGATGCGCAGGGTGATGTGCGCGGCCATCATCAGCACGTAGGAGATGGTCGCGCCGAACACCGCGACCAGGATCAGCAGGTCGCCCTGGCCGGTCAGCGACAGGCCGAAGCCGATCACCCCCGGCACCACCAGGGCCAGTACCGGCGCCTTCTTGCGGTTGGTCAGCGAGAGGCTGCGCGGCAGGTAGCCGGCGCGGGAGAGGGCGAAGATCTGCCGCGAGTAGGCATAGATGATCGAGAAGAAGCTGGCGATCAGCCCGGCCAGGCCGACCAGGTTGACGAACTGGCTCATCCAGGTCGAACCCTTGTAGGCCGACTCCAGCGCTTCCACCAGGGGATTGCCCGAGCCCATCAGCTCCTTGGCTCCGGCGGCCCCGGGACCGACGACCAGAATCAGTGCGGCGAAGGCGAGAAGCACCAACATGGCGCCGATCAGTCCGCGCGGCAGGTCGCGCTTGGGGTTCTTGGTTTCCTCGGCGGCCAGCGGCACGCCTTCGACGGCGAGGAAGAACCAGATCGCGTAGGGGATCGCCGCCCAGACCCCGACATAGCCGAACGGCAGGAAGCTGCTGGCGCCGGTCGCCGCGGTCTGCGGGATGTTGAACAGGTTGGCCGAGTCGAAGTGCGGAACCATCGCGACAATGAACACGCCGAGGGCGATGGCCGCCACCGCGGTGATGACGAACATCAGCTTCAGCGCCTCGCCGGCGCCGAGGATGTGGATGCCGATGAACACGATGTAGAACACCAGGTAGATCAGCCAGCCGCCGACGCCGAACAGCGACTCGCAGTAGGCGCCGATGAAGCAGGCGATGGCCGCCGGGGCGATGGCGTATTCGATGAGGATCGCGGTGCCGGTGAGAAAGCCGCCCCAGGGCCCGAAGGCGCTGCGGGCGAAGCCGTAGCCGCCGCCGGCGGTAGGGATCATCGAAGACAGCTCGGCGAGCGAGAAGCACATGCACAGGTACATGGTGGCCATCAGCAGGGTGGCGAGGAACATCCCGCCCCAGCCGCCCTGGGCCAGGCCGAAGTTCCAGCCGGCGTAGTCGCCGGAGATCACGTAGGCGACGCCGAGCCCGACCAGCAGGACCCAGCCGGCGGCGCCTTTCTTCAGTTGACGGTGTTGGAAGTAGTCGGCGTCGACGCTTTCGAAGTCGACCCCGGAAGTTGCGGGCGCATGGCCGGTTTGTTCGAGGGACATGGGTTTTTCACCTCAATCTTGTTGTTATCGACCCCGGTTTTCCCGGTGGTGTGCTGTACGTGGTGAACGCAGGCAATAGCTATGCCAGCCGCTCTGCAATCGGCTTGGCGAGGAGGTGGAAGGGGCGCCGCCGTCAGCCTCGGCGGCGTGTTTCACGAGCCGGCGCGACCGCTCCGGGAAAGAGCGGTCGCGGCCGGTCCGGGGTCCTACTAGAAGAAGCCCAGCGGATTGATGTCGTAGCTCACCAGCAGGTTCTTGGTCTGCTGGTAGTGGTCGAGCATCATCTTGTGCGTCTCGCGACCGACGCCGGACTTCTTGTAGCCGCCGAACGCGGCGTGGGCCGGGTACAGGTG